>TBL_comb47_HYPODRAFT_10000176_pt1 | contig 81987 bp, 81 predicted proteins | sample TroBogypolimnion_40_FD_10682 | JGI IMG/M metagenome (IMG submission 10682) | reverse complement strand
ACTCTCACAACGTAATCCTTTAAAGCTCTGGCATAGACATTGCATGAAAGAAGGATGCACCAATGAATTTGAAACTTCCTACTCTCCAGACCGACCGGAGATTGTATATTGTGAGAGGTGTTATCAGCAAGAAGTATATTAAAATAGGGATTGGAAAATAGTCAAAAATATAGTAAAATAGGGAAATATCATGCCAAAGCCAAATCGAGTGCAAATAATCAAATACGCGCCACCTCCACCAGAATTACCAGTTTTTGGTAAGGTAAAACCAGAGGAAACCTCTTTCTTTGGACGTACTAATTATGTGGCTGCACTTGAAGAAAAGAAATTTATTTTTGGAATTAAAAGAGTAGATCGCAGAAGACATCTTTATATCATTGGTAAATCTGGAGTTGGAAAGACTAAGTTGATGGAACTTTTTATTCGACAAGATATTACTTACAATCACGGGTTATGCCTTATTGACCCACACGGAGACGTCGTAGATGCTATCTTGGATTATATTCCAAAAGAACGATTAGAAGATGTATGTATTATTGATCCTACAGATATTGATTACCCTGCTTCTTTTAATCCACTTGCAAACGTTGACCCAATGTTTAAATTTCAATTGACTCAAGGTTTGATTGAAGTTTTTCAAAAGCAATTCGGAGCAAACTGGACTCCACGTTTGGAGCACGTTTTTCGTTTTACTTGTTTAGCACTTCTTGATTATCCTCATGCGACAATGCGCGGAATGATTTCAATGTTGACGGATAGAAATTATCGTCAGAAAGTAGTGGAATATATTACAGATGATATGGTGAAAAGATTCTTCGCAATAGAATTCGCGGATTGGTCTGAAAAATTCGATACAGATGCTATCATCCCGCTTGTAAATAAACTCGGACAATTTTTGTCTGATCCACTCCTTCGAAATATTTTCGGACAGAAACAAAACAAAATAGATATTAGTAAATTAATGAATGAAGAAAAAATTATTCTTATTAATCTTTCTAAGGGAAGATTGGGAGAAGAAAATTCTAGTTTCCTCGGGTCTATCTTTTTAACCAAAATAAAACAGGCTGGAATGGAACGTGCCAGTATCGCTGAAAAAGACCGAAAAGATTTTTATCTATATGTGGACGAGTTCCAAAACGTAGTTACTCAAACATTCGAAAATATTTTATCAGAAGCTAGAAAATACGCTTTGAATTTAACAGTGGCACATCAATATGTCGGTCAAATTATCCCTCGTGTTCATCAAGCGGTGCTCGGAAACTGCGGTAGTGTTATTACCTTTCGTATTGGTGGAGAAGACGCAGTTAAAATGAAACCAGAATTTGCTCCGATTTTCGATATTAAAGATATGATTAACCTTGCGGTGGGTGAGATTTTTGTCAAAATGACTATTGACGGAGAATCTTATGATCCTTTTTCGGCAGAAACTTTAAAAATTTTACCCCCGACTCATGCTTCTCTTAGACAAGAAATAATAGCAGCTTCTCGTAGAAAATATTCAATACCTAAAGGAGATGCGGCAAAACTTATTGCAGAAGAAGAGGCAACCATTATCAGAAGTGCAGAAGAAAAAGCGATAATTGAAGGAAAAAGTAAGAAAAAAATAAAGGAAGTAGAAACAGATGAAGAAAAAGGAGAAGATGCAATTGAAGAAAAAAAGAAATCTTCCCAAGAAGCTGAGCCTATGATATAAATAAATGCTATGAGTAAAGATTATTACAACATATTAGGTGTAAATAAAGGTGCGTCAAAAGATGAAATAAAAAAGGCTTTTTATAAGTTGGCGCAAAAACACCACCCAGACAAAAAAGGAGGGGATGAAAAGAAATTTAAAGAAGCCAATGAAGCTTATCAGGTTCTTTCTGATGATACGAAACGTGCAAAATATGACCAATTTGGCTCTGGTTTTGAAAATATGGGAGGAGGGAATCAAGGATATCAAGGTGGCTTTGGTGGATTTGATTTTTCTGGTTTTCAGAATGGTGGGAATGCTGATTTTGATTTCGGGAACTTAAATGATATTTTTAGTGATTTTTTTACAGGAGGAATGGGAGGAGGCAGAGCTCAAGCACGTAGAGGAAGAGATATTTCAACGGAAATTCAGATTTCATTTAAAGATTCTATTTTTGGAATTAATAGAAAAATTTTAATAACTAAAACTTCTACTTGTGATACTTGCAATGGAAAAGGTTCAAAACAAGGGACGAAGATGGAAAAATGTAAAACTTGTAATGGTCAAGGAAGTATCCGTGAAGCTAAAAGAACAATCTTGGGAACTATTTCAAGCACAAAAATTTGTGATGTTTGTTTAGGGTCAGGTGAAGTTCCAAAAGAAGTTTGTGAAAAATGTAATGGGAAAGGAGTTTTAAGAAAGGAAGAAGAAATAGCACTAAATATTCCAGCTGGAATTCGAGATGGAGAAATGGTGCGAATGTCTGGAGCAGGTGAAGCAATTAAAAACGGAACATCCGGAGATTTATATATAAAAATAAATGTTCAACCTCATTCGATTTTTAAACGTGAAGGACATGATTTGGTAATGAATTTAAATATTAAACTTTCCGATGCACTTTTGGGAATGGAATATCCAATTGAGACTTTAGATGGAAATATCAAAGTTAAAATTCCTGAAGGAGTTTCAATCAATGAAATTCTTCGGGTGCGAGAAAAAGGAGTGCCGATTTCTAAAACAAAAAGAGGGGATTTGCTCATTAAACTTCATATCAAAATGCCGTCAAAAATTTCGCGCAAATCCCGCGAACTTATTGAAAAATTAAAAGACGAAGGAATCTAAAATGCTTCCGGAGAATATTATTTTTATTGGAGTTTTAATAACCATTATTGGGTATTTTTTTTATTTTAAAGATATTTTCCGAGGGAATACTAAACCTAATTTAGTGTCTTGGTTTTTATGGATGTTGGGCCCATTTATTGGAGTATTTTTTCAAATCAAGGCCGGAGTAGGACTTTCTGTTATCCCAGTATTTTTAGCAGGTTTTGGTCCTTTGATAGTTATAATTGTTTCTCTTTGGAATAAGAATGCTCGTTGGAAAATAAATGGTTTGGATATATTTTGTGGAGTACTTGCGTTACTAGCTTTAATTTTTTATGTCATTACTCATAACTTAGGAATTTCAATGGTTTTCGCGATTTTAAGTGATTTTTTTGCTTCTATTCCAACAATTGTAAAATCTTGGAAATTTCCAGAAACGGAAAGTGCTTCCGTTTATTTTACAGGTGTTTTTGGAAATACATTGGGATTACTAATTATAAAAAACTGGATTTTCCCGATATATTCTTTTAGCATCTATTTCGTTCTTATGAACTTAGCAATAATTTTTTGCATTTACCGCAAAAGGATTTTTGGGACAAAAATAGTCCAATCAAATTAGTTTATTTTTTGATTGAAAAATGGTATTATTTTAAGTAACATGAAAGCTAAATTTGTAACAATTGCGGGGATTCAAAGTGCCAGCTCGGATGATTTAAAAGAAAATTTAATCAATACCGTAGTGATGGTAGAAGAAGCAATTCGAAATGGTGCGAAGATTATTTGCTTGCAGGAGCTTTATAAAACTCCTTATTTTCCACAATACAAAAAAGTAAAAAAAGATAAATATTCAGAAACAATCCCAGGTGAATCCACTTTGGTTTTTTCTCAAATTGCCAAAAAACACAAAGTGGTGATCATCGTGCCGATTTTTGAGCGCGATAAAAAAGGACATTATCATAATTCTGCAGTGGTAATAGACACGGATGGAAAATTATTATCTACTTATCGTAAAATTCATATTCCTCAAGACCCTCTTTTTTACGAAAAAAATTATTTTGAAGAAGGTGATACCGGATATAAAATATACAAAACAAAATACGCTACCTTCGCGGTGCTTATTTGTTATGACCAATGGTTTCCAGAAGCGGCGCGCTCTGTAAAAATGCTCGGAGCAGATATTATTTTCTATCCGACAGCAATTGGTAATATCGAAGGAGTAAAAGAACATGAAGGAGATTGGCATGAAGCGTGGGAGACAATGATGCGGGCTCATGCAATTGCGAACAGTGTTTATGTTGTAGCGGTGAACCGTATTGGGAAAGAAGATAAATTGAAATTTTGGGGACAATCTTTTATTTGTGATACTTTTGGTAAAATAATAAAAAAAGGGGGAAGTGATAGAGAAGAAATTGTTATATCTGAAATAGATTTAGGAAAAAATAAAATTATTGAAACAGAATGGGGTTTTATGCGCAATCGCCGTACGGATACATATAAGTCATTAATTAAAAAAAATGGACGAAAAAACAAAAAATAAAAATCAGTTTTTAATGCCCGCTGAATGGGAACACCATTATGCTACTTGGCTTACTTGGCCAAATGATGATGATTATTTTGAAGATAGAATAAAAAATGTTGAAAAGATCTATTTGGAAATGATAAAAGCTCTACATAAAGATGCGGTTATAAAACTTTTAGTTTTGAATAAAAAAGAAGAAGAAAGGGTGAAAACGTTAATAAACAATATGGGTATTAATTTATCTAAAATTGTTTTTTATTCCGTAAAATATCTTGATATTTGGATACGTGATTATGGTCCTATTTTTGTTAAAAATGACAAAGAAAAAGCCTGGATTAAATGGAATTATAATGGTTATGGGGGGAAATTCCCAGAACTTTTAGAAGAAAATAATATTTTTTTGAACTTGAAAGACTCAATAAACTTTAAAAGAATTGATGCAAATATTGTACTTGAAGGTGGAGCGATAGATGTAAATGGACAAGGTTCTTTGTTGACGACCGAAGAATGTTTACTTTTAAATCGCAATAAAACAAAATCAAAAGAAGAAAATAATTTATTTCTATCAAAATTCCTTGGAGTGACGAATGTAATTTGGTTGAAAAGAGGATTACTTAATGACCATACTGATGGGCATGTCGATGATGTTGCTCGTTTTGTCAGTCCTTCAAAAATTCTTTGCGCTTATGAAGATGATGTAAAAAATGAAAACTATGCAAGGTTAAAAGAAAATTATGAAATTTTAGAAAATTCTCTTGATCAAAACGGAAATAAATTTGAAATTATAAAATTGCCGATGCCTCATATGTATTATAATAAAGGAGAGAAAGAACATAATGGTAAACAAGCTCCTGTTTCATATGCGAATTTCTATATTGGGAATAAGGTTGTTTTGGTTCCGATTTTTAGTGACCCAAATGATGAAAAAGCGATTGCTATTATAAAAAATTGTTTTCCCAATAGAGAAATAATCGGAATAGATTGTCGAGACCTTATTTATGGCGGGGGAACAATTCATTGCATTACCCAACAAGAACCAGATTAAAAATAATACTTTGGAATTTTTGATTTTTCAAAGTATTTGATTGTGCTATAATGGCCAAATGAAATATGATATAAAAAATATAAATTTAGCGTCCGAAGGTTTAAAAAAAATAAATTGGGCAAAATTAGACATGCCTGTTTTGAGTGATATTGCAATCGATTTTCAAAAGAAAAAGCCATTTAAATCTTTAAAAATTGGTGCTTGTCTGCATGTTACCGCTGAAACGGCGAACTTAATGACTGCCCTAAAAGAAGGCGGTGCAGAAGTGACACTTTGTGCTTCAAACCCTTTTTCTACTCAAGATGATGTAGCGGCGGCTCTCGTGAAATATTTTAAAATACCAGTTTTTGCTATAAAAGGTGAAGATGCTAAGAAATATTTTTCTCATATAAATGCAGTGTTGGACACAAATCCTGAAATCACCATGGATGACGGAGCAGATTTACTTTCTTTGCTTCATAATGAAAGACCAAAACAAGTATCAAAAGTAAAAGGTGGAACCGAAGAAACGACTACGGGAGTGACTCGTTTGCGGGCAATGGCAAAAGAAAAAGCTCTAAAATATCCGGTGATTGCAGTTAATGATTCAATGACAAAACATTTTTTTGATAATCGTTATGGCACCGGACAATCCACGCTTGACGGAATAATTAGAGCTACGAATAAACTTATCGCCGGTTCAGTTTTTGTGGTTGCAGGATATGGCTGGTGTGGTAAAGGACTTGCGATGCGAGCACGTGGTATGGGGGCAAATGTGATAGTGACAGAAATTGACCCTGTTAAAGCGATTGAGGCTTCGATGGATGGATTTCGAATAATGCCAATGAAAGAAGCAGTCAAAAATGCGGATTTTGTTTGCACGGTGACTGGGAATACTAGTGTGGTAGGGATAGAAGCATATCAGAATATTAAAAATGGATGTATTATTTCAAACTCTGGACATTTTGATGTGGAAATAGATTTGGTGACACTTGCAAAAATAACCAAACAAAAAAAAGTGCTTCGAAATATGGTAGAAGAATATGAATTAAAAGATGGTAAAAAGATTTTTGTGTTGGCCGAAGGAAGATTGGTAAATTTGAGTTGTGCTGAAGGTCATCCGGCTTCTGTGATGGATATGAGTTTTGCCAATCAAGCATTATCGGTAGAATATATTTTGAAAAATTACAAAAAACTTTCGCAAGATGTGCATACTTTACCAGAAGTACTTGATGTAAAAATAGCGGAATTAAAACTAAAAAGTTTAGGAATAAAAATAGATACTTTAACCCCTCGACAAAAAGAATATTTAACAGGTTGGCGTGAGGGTACAACATAAACTTTCAAAATGACAAAAAAGAGCAAAGGGAAAATCCTAGTGGTTGGTTCAGTAGTTGAAGACACTGTTCGTTTATCAGGCGGAAAAGAAAAAAAATTCCCCGGAGGGACCGGCGGAAATATCGCCTACGGCCTCGGTATGCTTGGGCTTGTGCCCACTCTTTTTTCGGTGGCGGGCAAAGATTTTAATCAAAACTACGCTAAACATCTCGAAAAATATGGAGTAAATTTAAAAGTACAAATTTATCCGAAAGGTGAGACTGCCGTGTTTTATATAGGTAAGGATCAAGAAGGTATTCATAGTGAATTTTGGAAGCCGAATGTTTTTAATAAAATAGAAAAATTGTCTTTAAATAAAAAGTTTAATACGAAAGATCTCCAGAAAATCGAAATAGCGATTTTTTCGCCCGGTACACCGAAGAGTACCGAAAAGCATATAAAAGAATTTTGTAAAAATAAAAAAAATGCGATGGTCATTTTTGATCCTGGGCAGATGATTGGACGATATACAAAAAAACAAATGACCAAATGCATCGAATTGTCAGATATTTTGATTTTGAACGAATTTGAATTTATTGAAGCAGAAAAAATTCTTAAAAAAGACCCATTGAAATTACTCCAAAATAAAATTTTGATAAAGACCCTTGGGGGTAAAGGGAGTGTAGTTTATAGAAATGGGGAAATTATTTTTGTAGAGACCGTTAAACCAAAAAAAGTTGTAAGTGCTTTGGGGGCAGGAGATGCTTATCGGGCAGGTCTTATTTTTGGATTATTTAACGGTTTGACCATAAAAAAAGCTTGTCTCTTGGGTGCTAAAATGGCTTCAAAAAATATTGAATATCTCGGTTGTCAGAAATATAAATTAAAAAAGTTGCGTTAAAAAAATAATTTGTTATAATTTATTTATAATTTAATAAATATCAAGAGTGGCGAGGAGAGAATTGGCTCAATGAATCGTCCAGCAACCTGCGAAAGTAAGGTGCTAAATCCAACCAAACGGAGAAATTCGTAAGGAAAGATAAGTACGTCTAGTCCACGTAAAAAATCTTTCCTCAATTAGAGGATTTTTTATTTCCCGCTCTTGGACGGGATAAATTATAAAAATTATGAGTATTAAAACAGCAGAATTTGTAAGCCCAGGACATCCCGATAAAATTTGTGATTTTATTGCAGATTCGATTTTGGATGCATATTTAGAAGTAGATAAAAACACCAGATCAGGGGTAGAAGTAATGGGGGGGCATAATCTTGTTACCATAAACGGCGAAGTTACAAGTCATGGCAAACCGGATTTGGAATCAATCGTAAAAAAAATAGTAGGTCTAGATTGCAAAATTAATATAAATTTAACAAGGCAAAGTCCAGAAATAGCACAAGGAGTAGATGTTGGTGGAGCAGGAGATCAAGGTATTATGAAGGGGTATGCTACTTCAGAAACAAAAAGTTTTTTACCTCGCGAATATGAACTTGCTCGAAATTTATGTCAAAAAGTTTATGAAAAATATCCTTATGATGGGAAAACGCAAGTGACTTTGGATGGAGAAACAGTAAAAACAGTAGTGGTAAGTTTCCAAAATACCAAAAATGAAGAATTACTTCCATTGGTAAAAAGTTTAATCAAGGCGGAAGAATATTTGATAAATCCAGCAGGTGAGTGGACGATAGGAAGCTATAATCTCGATACTGGGTTTTGTAACTTTGAAGCGGACTCAGGTCTTTCTGGAAGAAAATTAGTGATAGACAATTATGGTCCAGAAGCTCCAATTGGTGGTGGTTCTTTTTCTGGAAAAGATTGCACTAAAGTTGACCGCTCTGGGGCATATATGGCTCGCAAAATTGCGCTTGATTTTGTTAGGGCTGGCAAAGCGAAAGAGGTATATGTGAAAATTGCTTATGCAATAGGAAAAGCAGAACCAGTGATGGCAGTAGCGATACTTGACGGTAAAGAAGTAAATATTGAAGGATATGATTTAACTCCAAAAGGAATAAAAAATTTACTAAAATTAGATACCATAAAATTTGCCGAAACAGCCAAATGGGGACATTTCGGAAATCCAAATTTTCCTTGGGAACAATAAAAAATCAAAAATAAAGTTTTTTCGGTACGGAATTTTTGAAGCATAAAAATTCCTGAAATTCTCAGCTCGTCAGCCTCGAAACCCCTTCAAAACTTATTTTTGATTTTTAAATACGGTTAATTTTTTGTCCATCGGGAGTGTCTTTTACTTCGTAGCCTAAAGAATTTATTTTTTTACGGAGTTCATCGGATTTTTTGAAGTCTTTATTTTTACGAGCTTGTTCACGTTCTTCGGCAAGTTCAATGATTTCTTTTGGAATTTTTTCTTCTTTCAAATTTTCAAAACCAAGTCCTAAAACTTTATCAAAATCCAAAATTGTTGCCTTTCTGTCAGCCGGAGAAATTTGTTCGTCTTTTATTAAGTCCCAAAGGAGTGATAATGCTCTCGGAGTGTCTAAATCATTTTCAATACATTCTTTAAATTTCTCTTGATATTCTTTATTAGTTTTTCCGACAGTTTTTCCAAGATCAATATAAAGATTATAAAGTCGTTTTAAAGCTGTTTCTGCACCTTCTAGGGCTTCCCAGACGAAATTCACTCTAGTCCTATAATTAGCCATTAAAAGCCAAAAACGATAAGCTACAGGGCTAATACCTTTTTTCATTATGTCTCTCAAAGTGTAAAAATTATTGAAAGATTTTGACATCTTTTTTTGATCAACGAGGACCCATTCATTATGCATCCAATATTTTACGAATTGTTTTCCGGTATAACTTTCAGATTGAGCCCGCTCATTTTCATGGTGAGGAAAAATATTATCAACTCCTCCAGTGTGAATATCTATTTGTTCGCCGAGATTTTCTATAGACATAGCGGAACATTCTATATGCCAACCTGGACGGCCCTTGCCTAATTCTGTTTCCCAAAATACATCTCCGTCTTTTTCATCATAAGCTTTCCAAAGCGCGAAATCTTGTGCGTTTTCTTTGTCATATTCATCGTTAGCTATTCTACCAGAGGCGTTTTCTTTTAGTTGATCCAAGGTAATGCCTGAAAGTTGACCATAATTTTTGAATTTATTTATATCAAAATAGATACTTCCGTCAGCGCTTTTGTAAGCAATTTTTTTATTTAACAAATTTTTTATTATTTTTACCATTTCATCTATATAATCAGTCGCCTTAGTAAATTTTGTTGGTTTCAAAATGTTCAGTGATTCTATGTCTTTGAAAAATTCTTCGGTATAAAATTCAGTGAATTCTTTTAATGATTTATTTTCTTTTTGAGAATCACGAATAGTTTTGTCATCAACATCTGTAATATTCATTATGTGTTTTATCTTATAACCCTCGTATTTTAGAAATCTTTTTAGAGTATCGGCAAAAATATAGGCTTTGTAATTACCTATGTGGGGGTAGGTATAAACTGTCGGGCCACAAGAATACATTTTGACTTCGCCTTTTTTAATTGGCTCAAAATCTTCTTTTTTATGAGTTAAAGTATTATAGAATTGCATTTTTATTTAAAATCATTTTTATAAATTGAAATAAAAGTGTGAAGCATGCTAACAGCAATTGGTCCTATTAATATTCCAATTGGTCCAAGTAGGGCTATTCCTCCTAATACTGAAAAGAGAATTAGAAATGGAGGGATATTGATATTTTTTCCAACAATGTAAGGATTTAAAAAATTATCTATTAATCCGACAATCAATACTGACCAAGCCAAAAGTCCAATAGCATTTAAGGTGTGTCCGGTTGCATAAAGAAAAACAACTGCCGGGATAGCGACCACCCCAGTACCGAGAGGTGGAATAAGAGTTGCTACAGCTCCGACTAGTCCCCAAAATGCTCCATTTGGCACTCCAAAAAAAGATAATCCTGCCCACATTAATATGCCTTGAATTAAGGCAATTAAAATATATCCTTTTAAAACTCCATTGATCGTTTTGGAAAGTTTGGTGAGTATTTTTTCATCATTTACTTCCGAGAGAGGACTAAGTAAAATTATTTTTTTCTTCCATTCTTCGCCGTCTTTTAAGAGATAAAAAACAGTCAAAAGCATTAAAATAAATGAAAGAAAAGTTGAAAAAGTGGTGCTGAATATTTTTGCGATATTATTAGAAATAAAAGATATAAAATTTGACATTATTCCATTTACATCTAGGGCCATACTAGCTGGGAGAATTTGATTTATTTTATTTTCAAATAAATTTAAAAAGCTTCCAATATTTTCACCATTTAAGACTAGATGATAAATATTTTGGGATTGTTTAAAAACTAAAATTCCGATTCCGAAAAGTGGACCCAATATTAAGATTGTCAAAAGAAAAACAGTAAGTAAAGATGCTAGCCAGTTGGGTAATTTTATCTTTTTGAACCATTTAAAAATAGGGTAAAGAACAACAGAAAGAGATGCTCCAAGTACGAGCACTATCCAAAACGGACGAAAGATAAAAAAACAAAAAATGAAAGTAACAAATAAAATTGCGAGAAAGAAATATTTTTCAATAAATTTTGTTCCCATATATATGGGCTTATTATAGCAGAGCTCTTGCTTTTTTCCAAAAAATAATATAAGATAAAATCTATGGAATTTGCAGTAATAAAAACAGGTGGAAAGCAATATAAAGTCTCAGAGGGGAACTTTGTTTCTATCGAGAAAATAAAGGGGGAATACAAAAAGGGGGATAAGATTTCTTTTGATAAAGTCCTTTTAGTTGACGATGGGAAAGACACTACTATTGGTACTCCTTATATTAAAGGTGCAAAAGTTGATGCCGAAATCACTGAAATCGGACGTGCGAGGACTGTTTTAGTTATGAAATATAAACAAAAATCTCGATATCTCCGTCGTAACGGACATCGTCAACCCTACTTCCAAGTAAAGATTACTTCAATAAAATAAAAGACTTCTGATATAAATCAGGAGTTTTTTATTTGACAAAAAGTGATTGATTGTGGTATTTTAAAGGAAAAATTCATTCACAATAAAAAACATATCCCATGGAAAAATTAGTTCTTGTATTATCCTTGCTTTTATCAGGCATCAACGATTTATCAGTACCAAAAGATAGGGTTTTAACTATTGTAGTTTCTCTTGTTTTTTTTACGCTTGGTCTTTCTTTTTTGTTTCGCGTATTAAGTGAAGACCAACAAGATGAAAATAATTTATCAGATGAAAATAAACAAAAACCCCACTAAATGCGGGGTCTTTTTTTTTACTGTCTATTTTTTAGGGCGTTTTTGATAGTATCGTTGTCAGAATATTCAAGTTCAGTGCCGGTAGAAAGTCCGCGACCCAAAGAAGAGATCTTTAGATTATGAGAATCAGCAATGTGTTTGATTTGATTTCTAATGTAAAAATCAGTATGTTCGCCTTGGGGGTTTAAGGAAAATGCCAAGATTATTTCTTCTAACCCTGATTTTGATTGTATTTTGATTTGGTCAAGAAGTTCGTTTACTCGAACCAAATTTTTAGTATTTTTTTCAACAATCGGAACAAGTCCCCCTAAAACAAAATATTTTCCGTGGTACACTCTGCTTTTGCGGATACTTTCTAAATCAGAATCTTTTTCGACAATCATCATCATTGAGTTGTCAACGTGAGGATTTGCACAAATGTCACAAATCAGAGACCCTGAGCTTGTCGAATGGGATTTTTCCTTATTTATAAAAAATCGGAAACAATCCTTACATTGGGAAATTTCCTTTTTTAAATCTTTGATCAAGAGGGTTAAGTTTTCATTATAAGCAGAATTTCGAGACATCAAAAAATATACAAAACGCTTTGCTTGTCTTTCACCAATTCCAGGAAATTCTTTGAATACTTCTGTTAGTTTTTCGATAGTGTCCATTTTGTATTTTTAGAATTCATCTAATTGATCTGCAATTTTTGTGGCTGAAAATTCACTAATGCTCGATTTTTCCAAACTGAGAAAAGTAGTGGTTTTTTCATCGAAATATAGTTCGACTTTTCCGGTTGGTCCATTTCGATGTTTTTCAATCAAAATTTCTGCGATATTTGTTTTTTCTGATTCATCCTTACCTTTGTCTTCACGATGAATAAATATCACCACATCAGCGTCTTGTTCAATGGAGCCTGAATCTCGAAGATCAGACAATCTTGGTTTGCCTCCACGCGATTCTACCGCACGAGATAATTGTGAAAGGGCAAGTACCGGAATGTCGAGTTCTTTAGCTAAGCTCTTTAAAGACCTTGAAATTTCAGTAACTTGGTTGACCATTGAATCATAATTTTTGGAAGTAGTCATAAGCTGTAGGTAATCCACAATAATGAGGTCTAACCCCTTTTCTGCTTTTAAACGACGGGCGACTGCTTTCATGCGAACAATTGAATTTCCTGGAGTATCGTCAATATATATTTTTGCTTTAGATAATTTATCAAGTGAATCTCGAAGTTGAGAAAACTCTTTATCAGCGGTGAGTCTCCCAGTACGTAAGCTCCAAGCATTCACGCGAGATTCAGCTGAAAGCATTCTATCTACTAATTGTTGAGAAGACATTTCTAGTGAAAAAATGCCGATTGATTTTTCGTGTAAAATTGCAGACATTCGAGCGATATCAAGGGCGAGGGTTGTTTTACCTACAGAAGGACGAGCTGCGAGAATTATCAAGTCTGATTTTTGAAGTCCAGAAAGAATATTGTCTAAATCTTTAAATCCAGTTGGTAATCCTCGTAGTGAGTCTTTATGCTCATGTAATTTTTCCAAACGTTCCCAAGCTTCTGGTAATGCGTCTTTCATACTGGTAAATTTTTGATTTTTAGGAGAAGAAACAACACTGAATATTTTTTTCTCGGCTAAATCCAAAATATCATCCATATGGTCATCGCCTTCTTCAAAAGCAAGTTCCGAAACATAATCTGCTGCTTCAATCAAACTTCGTAAAATGAATTTTTTTTGGACAATAGTCGCATAGTGTTTTACATTTACAGAAGAAGGAACAACATTTACAATTTCCGCGAGATATTGATTGCCCCCAATAGAATCAAGCAATTTTTTTTCTCCAAGTTTTGCTGAAAGAGAAAGAACGTCAATGGGTTCATTTTTGATAGATAAATCAAGCATCGCTTGAAAAATTATTTTATGTTTTTCGGCGTAAAAAGAATCAGGGGTAAGAATATCTTCTACCTCATGTATTGCGTCTTTGCGCAACATTATTGAGCCCAAGACTGCTTTTTCTGAATCAATATTTTGAGGAGGGATACGGAGTTCGTTTTTTCTTGTTTTTACCATAAATGCATTCTAACATAGTAAAAAAATAGTCAAAATAAAAAAGTGGGCAATCTGTTATTAAAATGGGGACAAATATGATATTATTTATATATGTCTAAAAAAGTATTATTGTCAGGGGTAAAACCAACCGGGCAATGCCATATTGGTAATTATTTTGGCGCGATGAAGCAATTTGTAGATTTATCGGAAGAATATGATAGCTATATTTTTATTGCCGATTATCATGCGCTGAATTTAATTCAAAATAAGGAAGAAATGCAAAAAGCTATTTTAGGTGTTTTACTTGATTATCTAGCAATCGGTCTTGACTCGAAAAAAGTTTGTATCTTTAAACAATCTGATATTTCGGAACATACCGAACTTGCTTGGATTTTTGATACTTTTACAACAATGCCATATTTACAACGAGCGCATGCTTATAAAGATGCCTTAGCAAAAGATAAAGAAATAAATGTTGGTACCTTTAATTATCCAATGTTGATGGCAGCAGATATTTTACTTTACGATACCGATATTGTTCCAGTTGGGCAAGATCAGAAACAACATGTAGAATATGCCCGAGACACAGCCCAAAAGTTCAATAAAATTTTTGGTGAAACATTTAAATTACCAGAGCCGATGATAATGAAAGATGTGGCGACAGTGCCGGGTCTTGATGGACAAAAAATGTCTAAAAGTTATGGTAATACCATTCCGCTTTTTGCTGAATATGATGAAATCAAAAAATGTGTGATGAAAATTGTTACGGATTCCGGAAAAGATATTCCAGAAAATGTTTTTGCAATTCATAAACTTCTACGACCCGAGGCGGAATTGAAAGAAATTTATGAAAGTAAAAAAGGAAAATATAAAGAAATGAAAGAATTACTAATCGAAGATCTGGAAAAATTTATTGCACCAATGCGAGAAAGAAGAAAAGAACTTGAAAAGGATATTCCGAAAGTATTGATGATTTTAAAAGAGGGAAATCAAAAAACAAAAAAAATAGCTTCGGCTAAAATGGAAGAAATACGTGAAAAAATTGGAATAAACATTTAATTTTGTCAAATTTGCGTGTTTAAAGTTTATCGTTTATAATATACGGAGAGCTCAGTGAGCTTTTATTTTCTTGTTATAAAAATGGATGAAAAAAGCGATAATTCTAATAAGAAAAACGATAAATCCCCACGCCAAGACGGGGCAAATTGGCTAAAACCAGTGCTTATTTTTTATGTCAAAACCACCTCTTGGATAATTTTCCCTTTGCTTTTAGGGGTTTTGGGAGGAAGTTATGTCAGTAAATCGGTTGGAAGTCAGATAATATTCTTTATTTTTGTAATTCTTGGATTCTTAATAACTTGTCTTGGAATTTACAGAGAAATTAAAAATTATAAAAAAAGTTTAGAAAATGGAAAATAACACAACAACTGAAATAGTTCACGAAGTGCCGATATATGCCGAACCGATTTTTCACATTGGAAGTTTCCAAGTTACAAATTCACTTCTTACTTCTTGGCTTGCTGTTTTAGTAATCTTGGCATTTTCTATCTCAATAAGATTAAAGTTAAAAAAAATTCCCGGGAAAATCCAAAACATTTTTGAAGTGATTTTTGAAGGAGCATTGTCGCTTGTAGATCAAGTGACCAATGACCGCAAGCTTTCTCTTAAAATTTTCCCATTGGTCTTTTCGCTTTTTGTTTTTATTTTAGTAAATAATTGGCTTGGGCTTTTACCTATTTTGGGTTCGATTGGACTGGTGGTAAAAGAAGGAGCGACCTCTCTCTTTGTACCATTTTTGCGTTCTGGAACTGCTGACATCAATACGACCTTAGCCCTTTCCATTATGATTGTGCTCGGTTCAAATTTCTTTGGAATCTTGGCAATCGGTATTTGGAAAACTTTCAACAAGTATGTTAATATAAAGGCGCTTGGGTCAATTTTTACTAAAGTATTAAAAGATCCAACAGTGCTTCTGGTCGCTCCGATTACTTTTTTTGTCGGACTTTTGGAACTCATTGGAGAAATAGCAAAAGTTGCTTCACTTTCTTTCCGATTGTTTGGTAATGTCTTTGCGGGAGAAGTGCTCTTGGCTTCAATGGCGGCAATCTTTGCCTACCTCATACCAGGACCATTTTTATTTTTGGAAGTATTTGTCGGACTGATTCAGGCCTTGATTTTTGCTTTACTTTCAGCAGTTTACTTTACTATTGCTTCCCAAGATCATTCCGAACACGAAGAACATCAAGAAGAAAAAAAATTAGCCAGTGTTTAAATTATAAATTATTATTAGTCGAAAAAATTATTAGTATTAATTATTAGAAATTATTATGGATACAAACACAACAAAAGAAGTAGTGCAAGCAGTCGTAAGTTTTGCGCCAATCGGTAAAGGTTTGGCGATCGGTCTTTCTGCAATGGGAGGCGGTATTGGTATTGGTCTTATTGGAGCCAAAGCAATGGAATCAATTGGCCGAAATCCAGAAGCAGTTGGAAAGATTTTAGTTCCGATGCTTATCATTTCCGCTTTCGCTGAAGCAGTAGCAATTTACGGTTTGGTTATCGCGTTTTCGATTAAATAAAGTATAAGATTTTTAAAAATCAAAAATATTATGCAAGATTTAATATCAACATTTCACATAGATTGGAAATTGATGGTGGCGCAACTTATTAATTTTGGGCTTGTTTTTATGGCGCTCTATTTTATCGCAGCGAAACCTTTGAGTAAATTGATAAAAGATAGAACCAAAGAAATCACTGATGGACTCGACAATGCAAAAAAAGCAGAATCAGAAATTGCCAATGCTAACGTCAAAAAAGAGGAAATAGTCAGAGAGGCAAAAAACAATGCGAAAAAAATTGTTGCGACCTCTCAAGCAGATGGTAAAGAAATGATAAAAGAGGCGAAAATAAAAGCTGATTTAGAAAAAGAAGAAATAATCAAACAAGCCAAAATTGATGCCGAAAAAGAAAAGAAAAATACTGATGAACAAATCAGAAAAGAAACAGCAACTCTAGTTTCAGAAGGCGTTCGGAAAGTTATGGAAGGATATGTGGTACAAGGTAAAGGGGAAGACATTATTAAAGCAATGCTTCACAAGTAAATTATGATTAAATCAAAACAATTAGCCAAAGCTTTATATGAACTTGGAGAAGAAAAGATAGAAAATCTTGATGCTAAATTTTTTGATTTTATTGAAAAAAGGAAATTGCAAGCACAACTGCCTTCAGTGCTATATCATTTAGAAAAAATTGCCGAATTAGATAGAGAAAAGAAAGGGATTCAGATAGAAGTAGCCCATGAGATAAAAAATGAGACAATCAAACACATTAAAACTTTTTTAAAGGCAGACCATCTTCCGGAAGTAATAAAAAATAAAAAAGAATTAATCGGAGGGTTTAGAGCAAAGTGGAATGGAATGATTTACGATTCAAGTATCAAAACAGGTCTTAAAAAATTAGAAGAAACAATTATCAAATAACATTATTAAAATTATGAGCGCGAATACAACAATAGAAAATTTAAAAAAGAGAATTGCTGGTTTCCAAGGAGGAGCCGAAATGTATGAATACGGTACAGTGATGTCGATATCCGATGGAATTGCGAAAATTTCTGGACTTGCAAAATGTCAGTCCTCAGAAATGGTTTCATTTGAATCGGGAGCGATCGGACTTGCTCTCAACCTTGAAGAAGATTCTGTTGGTGTCATCGTGCTTGGAGATTTTTCAAAAATCAAAGAAGGAGAAATAGTAAAAAGAACTAATAAAATTCTTTCTATTCCGGTTGGTGAAAAATTCATCGGACGGGTGGTAAATCCTCTTGGTGTTCCGATTGATGAAGGGGGTGCAATCAAGAATGATGCAATCTATCCTGTTGAAAAAGTTGCTTCTGGTGTTATGAGTCGTGAACGAGTAAAGACTCCAGTGCAAACGGGATTGAAGGCGATTGATGCGATGATTCCAATTGGTCGCGGACAACGTGAACTTATCATTGGAGATCGTCAGACGGGAAAGACTGCTATTGCAATAGACACGATTATTAATCAAAAAGGGCAAAATTTAATTTGCGTTTATGTCGCTATTTCTCAAAAACAATCAAAAGTTGCTCGAATGGTTTCAAAATTAAAAGAAGCTGGTGCGATGGAATACACTATTGTCGTTTCGGCTGGAGCTTCTGATGGTCCTGCATTCTCATATCTTGCACCTTACTCTGGATGTGCTCTCGCAGAATATTTCTTGGACAAAGGGAAAGATGTTTTAATTGTTTATGATGATTTATCAAAACATGCCGTAGCGTATCGAGAAATTTCTCTTCTCCTTCGTCGTCCACCAGGTCGTGAGGCCTATCCAGGAGATGTTTTCTATTTGCATTCTCGTTTACTTGAGCGTGCTTGTCGTTTAAATAAAAATTATGGTGGTGGTTCTATCACAGCATTACCTATTATTGAAACTCAAGCTGGAGATTTGTCTGCTTATATTCCTACAAATGTTATTTCGATTACAGACGGACAGATTTTCTTGGAAACTGGAATATTCAACAAAGGTATCAGACCTGCTATTAATGCCGGACTTTCCGTGTCTCGCGTAGGAGGAGATGCTCAAATTAAATCAATGAAAAAAGTTGCCGGAAAAATGAAATTGGCAATGGCGCAATATCGTGAACTTGAGTCCTTTGCGCAATTCGGTTCTGACCTTGATACGGAAACAAAAAAAGCAATCAATCGAGGACAAAGAGTGGTTGAACTTATGAAACAAAGTCAATATTCTCCGATTGAAGTTTCAAAACAAGTTTGTTCGATTTATGCTGTAAATGAAGGATATTTAGATGAGCTTGAATTAACTGAAATCAAAGCTTGGGAAGATAATTTCTATGCCTTTTTGGAACGTTCCAAGAAAACCTTATTGGCTAATTTGATTAAAGGTTGGGATGAAAAAATTGAAGGAGAATTAAAAGAAACAATTAAGGAATTTATGGGAAATTAGTTTTCAAAATAAAAAATAGTATGCCACTTGCACAAAAAGCGATAAAACAAAAAATAAAGTCAGTCGGAAGCATCAAGAAAATCACCAAAACGATGGAGATGGTTTCGATTTCCAAAATGCGTCGAGCGGTGGATCATGCGCTTGCATCACGCACTTATTCGCACTTTGCACTTGAACTTTTGGTAAATCTTTCAAAAGATAAAAATGTTTCAAATCCTTTAATGGTTGCTGGAAAGTCAAATAAAGAATTGATTGTGGTTATCGCAAGTAATAAGGGCCTTTGTGGTGGATATCATACGAATCTTTTGAAAGCTCTTTCTTTTTATCAAAAAAAAGATGAATCAAGAGGTAAAGAAATGAAAGCTATTACGATAGGAAAATATGGGGAAAGAATTTGTAAAAAATTGAACATTCCCAATTTTGCCAGTTTTATTACTTTTTCTGAATTTTCAACTATTGAACAAACTAAAGAATTATCCGATTTAATTCGCAAAGAATATTTTGAAGGAGATTATAGCAGTGTTAAAATTTTATACACTGAATTTTTAAAATCAACTACTTATAAACCAGTATTGCGAGAAATTTTTCCGATTAATGTCGGCACAATTAAAAATATTTTAGAAGAGGGAAATGCTGAAGCACTTTCTGGTGAAGAATCATCTGGCGGTTCAGTTGTCAAGTTTGATTTTACTGATTATAAATTTGAACCGGACTTAAATGAAATATTAGAAAGTGTTTTGCCAGGATTGGTGGATGTAGTTGTTTATCAGACATTGGCGGAAGCATTTGCATCGGAACATTCAGCCAGAATGTTTGCGATGAAAAATGCCGGAGATAGTGCTACGACTATTCTTGATGCGCTTACTCTTTCCTACAACCATGCAAGACAAGATGGTATTACGAGAGAGCTTTCCGAAATAGTCGCCGGAGCTGAAGCACTTAATGTTAATTAATTTTATGAACATTATATTTATGCTTATACCACTTATAATTCCAATTCTAGCGATTTCAGCGTTCGTAATTTCAATAATAAAAATATCAAAAAAGAACGGTAAAAGTAAGTCCGAATATTATATTTTATTGGTTATATCAATTTTATTCATTATTGGTTTTATTTATACGGTTATGGTTATTCGTAGTAACTTTCGTTAATTTATAAAATAAATTTTTTAATTAAAAATTATGGAAAATAGTAAAAAACAAAATCTTTTTTATAGAATTGTAATATATTTGTTTTTTTTAGAATTTATTATTTATTATGGTTCTTTTTTATTTTTTCCTATAGCAATTTTTTTTAATTCTTATCTCTTCATAACTTTAACTATTGTTGAGTTAATAATTTTATTTCTGTTCCTTAAAAAATTAATTTTTACCAATAATTTTAATTTTAAAAGTATATTTTTAATATTAATAATAATCTTTCAGATAAATCTTATACGTGTTTTTATATATAGTCCGATTTTGACAAAAATAAATCAATATAAAGATGCAAAAAAAGCACAATCCTTAAGAGATGATGGTTATGATTTTTTGATGAGTAAATTAAATACTTATTTTTCTAATTCTCAAAAAATAATATTTATAGCTTTAGACCGACAAGCAGGTCACACACAATATATTCTTTTAGAAAATGGTATTAAAATATACCCGATAGAAATGCCAGAATTTATTGATGTATTTAGTCCATTAACAAATGATAAAATTTTAAAAATCAAGAATACTCTATTAAACAAAACAGTACAAGTAAAAGTAGACACAAATAAAACTGATTATAGGGGTTGGGATATTAATTCGATTTATGTAGATGATAATAAAGATAATCCAATTCCAGCACATATATATTTAAATGGTATATTATTAGATAATAATTTTTTTATTAATTAACAAAAAACAAAATGCAAAAAGGAAAAATATCACAAATTTGCAAAATTGATTAATTTTGATACAATAAAAGCATGAATACTTTGGTGAAAAGTCAAATAAAAATAATGGTAAATGAAGCGGTAGAAGAAGCTTTTAGCCGAGAAATAATGAAAATCCGCGCCTCTCTTTTACCCTTTGTTTCCAAAGAAGAACAGCGTGATATTGAAAAGCGTTTTAAAAAGCCGTCGGGGAAATATACGCGCTCTTTTGCGCTTCGAGGATAATGTTTACCGATTGGAAAATCAAAGTTTCCAAACAGGCAAACGATTTTTTGAATGTTCAAAATATTCCCGATGATTTTTTAGAAAAACATATCGGACTTGCCTTGAGAAAATTTGACCGACAAGATGTTAACATTAAAATAAAAAAGCTTTCGGGAGAATGGGAAGGATATTATAGAATCAGGTCTGGTAAAATCAGAATAATCTGCTCTTTTGATTTTCACGAGAAAGTGGTTTCGATTGAAGAGGTGGATTTTAGAGGAAATTCCTACAAATAGTCGCCGGAGCTGAAGCATTAAATGTGAATTAAATTTATGGAAGAAAATAAAGAAAAAAGTATACAAAATTTAAAATTATTTATGATGAAATCTATTAATGTTTTATTAATAGAGATTATTTTATTTTTTGTATGGCTTTTTGTTTTAATTCCACAAATGTTTAGTGATGGTAGCTCTAGTAAATATTTGGATTATATTTATTATATTATTTTATATTTAACTCCAGTTGTAATAATTTTTGGAGGGATAATTTCGGTTATAAGTTTGATTAAAGGTTCAAAAAAGATAGGTGTACTAAATTTTTTATCTTCTTGTATACTGTTTGCGGTTTTTATTATAAGTTTATTATTAATGTTAGACATTTTAAAAATAATTAAAATTTAATTTTATGCAAAAAGGAAAAATATCACAAATTATAGGAGCGGTCGTAGATGTAAGATTTGAAGGTGAATTACCAGCACTTTTGAATGCGCTTGTTATTAAAAGAGAAGGCAAGAATGACCTTGTGCTGGAGGTGGCCGGACACTTGGGTTTGAATGAAATCCGAACGATTGCAATGTCCACAACCGATGGGCTTTCTCGGGGCGATGAAGTTATCGATACAGGAGCGCCTATTTCAGTACCGGTTGGAATGGAGACCTTGGGCAGAATGTTCGACGTTGTTGGAAATGCGATTGACGAAATGCCTGCTCCAAAAAATACCAAACGACTTCCGATTCACCGCACGGCGCCGACTTTCGCACAGCAATCTCCAAAAACAGAAGTGCTTGAGACCGGTATTAAAGTGATTGACCTTATGTGTCCATTCTTGAAAGGAGGAAAAGTCGGACTCTTCGGAGGTGCCGGTGTCGGAAAGACCGTCGTCATTCAAGAATTGATTCGAAACATCGGAGCGGAACACGGTGGATATTCTGTTTTCGCTGGTGTCGGAGAGAGAACTCGTGAAGGAAATGACTTGTATGGAGAAATGAAAGATTCAGGTGTGCTTGATAAAACGATGCTTGTCTTCGGACAAATGAATGAACCACCAGGTGCTCGTGCTCGGGTGGCTCTTTCAGCGCTTACAATGGCGGAACATTTTCGAGACGTTGAAGGTAAAGATTTGCTTTTATTTATGGACAACATTTTCCGATTTACTCAAGCGGGCTCTGAGGTCTCTGCTTTGCTTGGCCGTATGCCTTCTGCGGTGGGATATCAGCCAACTTTGGCATCAGAAATGGGAAATTTACAAGAAAGAATTACGAGTACCGATAAAGGTTCTATTACCTCGGTGCAAGCGATTTACGTGCCTGCCGACGACTTAACAGACCCAGCTCCAGCTACGACCTTCTCACACTTGGACTCTACAGTGGTGCTTTCTCGTTCACTTTCCGAGCTTGGAATTTATCCTGCAGTGGACCCACTTGATTCTACTTCTACTATTCTTGACCCAAATATTATTGGTGAAAAACATTACAATGTTGCTCGAAATATTCAGAAAATTTTGCAACGTTATAAAGACTTGCAAGATATCATTGCGATCTTGGGTATGGATGAACTTACTGATGACGACAAACTCGCAGTGTCTCGCGCTCGCCGAATTCAAAAATTTCTTTCGCAACCATTCTTTGTGGCGGAACAATTTACCGGACGTGCTGGAAAATATGTTCCTCTTGAAGATACGATTAAAAGTTTCGAAGAAATTCTAGAAGGGAAATATGACCACGTTTCGGAACAAGCTTTCTATATGAAGGGAAGTATTGAAGATGTGCTAGCAGAAGAAAAAAAATAATTTATGGCAACTTTAAAAGTTTCAATTATAGGAAAAGATAAAATAGCTTACGAGGGAGAGGCCTTGGCTATTATCGTGCCGACTAAAAGTGGGATAATTGAAGTATTGCCAGAACATATGCAACTTGTTTCTGCTCTTGCTCTAGGTGAAATAAAAGTAAATACTAAAGAAGGGGAACCCAACCAAAATTTCAAAATCTCAGGTGGTGTCCTCGAAGTCCGAGCCCATAGCAATGTCATAATCTTGGCGGATATTGTGAGAGAATAGAATAGTTTATGGATTACATATATAAATACAAAATCTGGACGAATTTGTTTTTTCTGGTGCCACTTATTTTGGCTCTTTTAAATCATTTGTATTTATATATTTTTATTTTAATTGGAGTTTTTGCAAATAGTTTACTTTATCATTTCTTTAATCAGAAGAGATATAAATATTCTGACAAAATTTTTGCTTGGCTTTTAATGGGAACAAATTTACTTTATGCAGAACTTGGGCATTTCAAATTTCCATATTTTTTAATTGCACTTGTTTGTGTGGCGATTTCTCTATATTTCTATTTTAAGAAAAGCCATTCAAGTAAACAATACAATATAAATCACGGTCTTTGGCATACCGGATCTGCAATCATAACTATCTTTTCTATGCTCACTTTTTTAATTAAATAAAAAAGTATATAATCACTTTATGTCAAAATTTTACGTCGTGGCGACGCCAATCGGCAATATGGGAGACATTACGTTTCGAGCAATTGAGACCTTAAAAGAGGTTGATTTGATATTGTGTGAAGATACTCGTATGACTAAACGGCTTTTAGATAAATATTCTATTAATAAGCCGACAATGAGCTATCACGCACAATCCAAGCTTTCTAAAACAGATAAAATTTTTGAATTATTAGAAGAAGGGAAAAATTTAGCATTGGTCTCAGATGCCGGGACGCCTGGAATTTCAGACCCAGGAGCAATGCTTGTTTCGCAAATAAAAGAAAAATTTAATGACGTGCAAATAATTCCAATTCCTGGAGCGACCGCTCTCATTACCGCTCTTTCTGCTTCCGGATTTCCGACGCACGAATTTACTTTTCTTGGTTTTTTACCACACAAAAAAGGCAGAGAAACGTTGTTTAAAGAAATTGCCGAAGCAAAACGTACCATGGTATTTTATGAATCGCCCCATCGTATTCTGAAAACATTAGAATCTCTAAATAAATTTTGTCCAGAGAAAAAAGTTTGTATTGCGCGCGAACTGACAAAAATTTATGAAGAATTTAAAACTGGTTCACCTTCTGAAATTTTAGAATATCTAACTAAAAATCCAATTAAACAAAAAGGGGAATTTACCGTACTAGTATCATAAATTCTTTCAAAGAATTTAAACAAACTCAACTTTTGGTATATAACTACTTTTTCGGAAGATTACCCAGAGGATTATTACTATTACAATTATGACAATTACTGGAGAAACAGGTGAAAAGATTTTTGCTAATTCCCATAATGAAACCCATCGCACTGAGATTGAGCCACTTACTGTTTCAATATTATCCATAAAACTAGAGTCTTGTTGTGCAATATAAGACAATTGGGAATTAATGTTCTCAATTTGATTTTTTAAATTTTGGTTATTCGTATTAAAACTTGAATTTTCAGATGCAATTTGTTGTTTAATGATATCAATATTTGTATTTAAGCTTTGAAGTTGAGCTATTTGAGTAGAGTTAGGGTAAGGAGGAAGAGTCATAGAAAATTGCTCAAGTTGATTTTGTAGATTTGCAAGCTCACTTTGTAATTTGTTTTTTGTTTGAGTGTGCTTTGAAATTAGAGTATTTTGTTGTTGCAACAATTGTTCCATAGAAGAATTAGCTGAATTTTGTTCTTGTTCAATTGATTGTTTTTGGCTGAGTAGATTATCTGAAGAAACATTTTCGATGATTAATTTCTCATTAGTGATACTTGCTATTTGGTCTTTAAAATTCTCAAAATTACTTTTTGGCACGACGAAACTAACATATCCATTCTGGGGATTTTCATTTGAACTATCCACTCGTCCAGCAACATCCCTAACGGCATTTTTAATATCCAGCACAATTCTTTTTACATTTCTTGTTTGGATTTCAGCACTATAGTTTGTTTTTAAAAATTCTCTAGTGTCATTTACGGTAGGATTATTTTGGGGATATGGCATACGGTAATAATCTGAAGAAGCACCTTTTGAATTTTCAGAAAAACTTGGTGTAGCCACACTATTTACTCCAGTTATCATATCGCAATCACCAAAATCACAAGGATTATGTGGTTTAAATATATTAAAACCTAATAAAATGGCTCCGACAATAATTGCGATGATTACAAAAACTATTGTTCCTTTTTTAGAAACCCTAATAACTTTTTTTGTTTTTTCCATATTTTCCATAAAATTTTGCCTAAGGCAAATCAGCCCATGGCTGAAATTACTAATAATAAGCATATAAGTAGACGAATATGCTATAGCGATCTTACATTTAACGAGTATTATAGTAGATCTTCTGGATCTACATTAATAGAGAAAGTCGGTGGTAGTGAAATTAATTTTTCAAAAAGATTTTGGTTAATTGAAGAATTACTTGAAAGTTCAGGTAAGGACCATTCTTTAGTATCTAATTTTATCAGAACATTCGTTGCATATTTATTTTTAAATTTGGCTATAAAACCACTGAAAATAAGTGGGTCGTATTCCTTAAACATTTCACTGAGTAGATATTTCGTTTTTTGTACTTCTTCTTTACTTCCTAAATAAATTATTTTGATAAAACGTTTATAGGGTGGGTAGCCGAGAGTGCTTCTGTCTTTTAATTCTTCTCGTACGAAAGAAAGTAAATTTTCTGTTTTTATCGCCATAATCGCTTCATCCTGTTCATTTTTTGTTTGAATGATAAGTTTTTTTTCCGTGTTTGAGATAAGAGATGTTATTATTTGAATGACTTTTTCACTTATTTTATAATTTGGAATGCTCCAAAGAGAATCAAAAGAAGCAATTATTGAAAGTGGAAATTTTTCCTCTAAATAAGGAAGTACCATTTCGGTTCCAACTAGAATGCTCCCAGGGTTTTCTTTAAATTCTCTCATTACCTTTTCTGCTTCCTTATTTGTTTTTATCACGTCTTTATCAAATTTAAAAGATTTTATCTTTGGAAACCTTTTTTTAACTTCTTCAAAAACAGTATCTGTTCCTATCCCAAGTGAAAGTAAATTCCAGCTTCCACAATTAACACATGTTGTCTCGGTGCTTGCTTCGTTTTTACACCTATTACAAACAAACATTCTTTTTTTACCGTCTCGGGATAAATAAAGTACAAGGGGAGCCAAGCATTTTTCACATAACACTTCTTGACCACAATCTCGACAGACAGTGATAGTTGCAAGTCCTTTTCTAAGAGAGAAGATAAATACATTTTCCTTTTTAGCAGTTGCATTTTGTATTTCTTCAATACTAGAATCTCTTAATATTTTAAATCCTTTTTCTTTTTCTGGAATTTCCAATTTTCCTCTGAAATTAATCTTGAAAGAAAGAGGGCGAACTTCACCCAAATTATCTATTTCTCTTCTAGCAATTGTTTCATACGAAAGCAAAGAATCAGCTAAAATAAATTTAGCATTTATTTTAGAAGAATAAATTTCAGCAAAAATTTTCAAATCAAAATGAGGAGAACTGATCTTTCGATAAGCACTGGAACTTTCATGTTCTACGATTATTGTCTCAAAATCATAACGTGGAATAGCCAAAAATGGAGCAGTGGCAAAGACAATTAAAGGATGAGAACTCTCGACTATTTTTTTAATACTTTCAGATTGTTTTTTAATGCTTAAATTTCCATGGATTGGAACCGAAAAGTCCTCAATTCCCTTTGAGAGCAAGGATGAAAACAAGGAAATATCTCGTTCTGTCGGCAACATTAGGAAAATAGATTTTTTCTTAGCAAAAGATTCTCGAATTAAGGTTTTATAGAAGGAAATACGATCATCGAGAGGCGCCTGAAAAAGCAATTTTTCTGATTTTATTTTTTTTGTTTCACCTGGAATATCATTTTTTACTAAATTATTTTTCTTAACTAAACTTGAGATCTTATCGTATTCTTCTTTTAAAACAGCTGGAATGAAAGAAGTAATTCCAATATTCTTCTTTGAAGCAAAATATTTACTTACTAAAAAAGTTGATTCGATAAATTCATTTTTGAAAATTGATTGCTCTTTTATTTCAATTATTTTTTTTAGATTAAAATTCATGTTTTTAATGTTTGTCTTGGCTTCACTAACGTCTTCAACAGAAAAAACTAAACCGAGGATTTTTTTGGTACGAACTGGAATATTCACAATACTACCCACTTCAATTTCTTGGGAGGTAAAGTAGGTCAATTCTTCTTTTAAAACACCCTTTTTTAGAGGAATTACCGAAACGATTTTCATGTTTCTATTCTATCACGACTTGTGATATATTAGATAAATGGCGATTTTTTCAAAGAAATTAGGAATAGATTTAGGCACAGCCAATACCTTGGTCTTTTTACCTGGTAAGGGGATTGTACTCAACGAACCTTCTGTTGTTGCGGTTTCTGAACAAGACAATAAAATCTTGGCTATTGGTTTTGAAGCTAAAGATATGATTGGAAAAACCCCAGAATCAATCATTACTTATTGTCCCATGAAAGATGGGGTAATTGCTGATTATCGAGTGACCGAAGCGATGCTTCGTTATTTTATAAACAAAGCAATGGGAAAATTTAATTTTTTTAAACCAGATGTGATGATATCAGTACCGGCAGGGGTTACTTCTACTGAGCGTAGAGCTGTAATTGAAGCTGCCATTAAAGCAGGTGCTAAAAATGCTTATGTTGTTAAGGAACCGATTTTGGCTGCAATTGGAGCTGGAATTCCGATCTATGAATCTAAGGGGCACATGGTGGTAGATATTGGTGGAGGCACGACTGATGTGGCAGTTATTTCACTTGGGGGAATTGTTTCTTCTACTTCAGTAAAATGTGCTGGAAATAAAATTGATCAGGCGATAGCGGACTATATTAAAAAAACTTTCAATTTGGCGATAGGCGACAGAACAGCCGAAGAAGTAAAAATAAAAATTGGGGCGGCAGTTCCTCTAGAAGAAGAACTTCGAGTTACTATTAAAGGCCGAGATTTTATTCAAGGTTTGCCTCGTTCAGTGCAAGTTGGAACCAATGAAATTGTCAAAGCGATAGATGCGGAATTAAAACAAATAATCAAAGCAATCAAAGTTGTTTTACAGGAAACTCCTCCAGAACTCGCATCAGATATTATTGACCACGGCATTATTATGACTGGTGGCTCTTCACTTCTTAGGAATTTTACTGATTTGGTTTATAGAAAAACTGGAGTAAAAGCAACTCTAGCGGAAGATGCTTTATATTGTGTTGCTAAGGGTACTGGTATTGCCCTTGAACATTTAGATGTTTATAAAAAAACAGTAATAAGCAAAAAGTAAAAATGAAAATAAGAATGCATTTAGATAAAAATAATTTGCATCACGCATATCTAATTGAAGGTAGAAAAGAAGAAATAATTCCCGATGTTTTAGAATTTTTAGAAAGTATCGGTGTTGAGACACAAGGTAATCAGGACTTCAATCAAATAATATTGGATTCTTTTAAAATTGAAGATGCCCGAAATTTAAAAGCTCAAAGTATGGAAAGGAGTATATCTGGCGATAAGAAAATTTTTATTATTGCGGTAAATAATTTTTTAATTGATGCTCAAAATACTTTACTCAAAATGTTTGAAGAACCAATAGTAAATACTCATTTTTTTATAATAGTGCCGGATATTTCTATTATTTTACCAACTATTTTATCTAGAATTTATTTAATAAAATCAAAGAATAGCAACCGGAAAGATGATTTAAAAGAGGCAGAAGAATTTTTAACAATGTCTTTAAATGATAGAATTCTTTTTGTAAAAGAATTAATTGCTAAATCAAATGACGATGAAGAAAATGATTTAGAAAATCTTTCCGAGGATTCTATCCATTCCAAAGCAATAAAATTTTTGAACGCGCTTGAGTCAATCTTACATCAAAAACTGGTGTCAAAGGCAGTCTTTGACAATAAAACAGATTATTTCTATCAAATTTTAAATGCTAGGGAGTATCTTTCTCAGCCTGGTTCTTCGACAAAAAGCCTAATGGAATCAGTAGTTTTGGCTATTCCAGTTAATTTAAGATAAAAACGAATGAAAATTGACTTTAATTGTATTTACTTGGAATAATTTTAGGTATATAATTATTGTGATTAATTATTATTTTAATTTAAATAAAGCCTATGATTAAAACATTAAATCGAGAGTTCAAAAATCATGAAGTAATTATAATTGCAGTGGTCTTTCTTTTGGTTATCGTTTTATTTGCTTTTAAAGTTAATTCAAATACTTTCACTAAAAAAATTGATTTTGATGATAACCATGGAGGATCTCCCATTGGCTCTCTTGTTTCTTATAATGGGATTTTTTATGGGATGACCCAAAAGGGTGGAGCAAATAGTTCTTCAGGAGTTATTTTTAGTTGGGACCAAAAGACAAATGAATACCATGATATATACGATTTTTCGGGTGAAAGTGGCTCTAACCCAACAGGCTCTCTTACTTTGTATGAAGATAAATTTTATGGAATGACATCTAACGGTGGTGATTTTAATTCAGGAGTAATCTTTGAATTTGATCCATCGAATAATTCTTATACTAAAGAAATCAGTCTTAACAGTATCACTGGAGGGCAGCCAGTTGGCTCTCTTGTCTTGAATAAAGAAGAAAATGGATTTTATGGGATAACCCAAGGTGGTGGAGAAAAAGGGTTTGGCACCATCTTTGAATGGAAGCCAGCAAGTAATGAATACTCTACAATATTTGATTTTGCTTCAGATAAAGGCGGTATTCCTATTGAAGGTGGAGATATTGGTGGTGGTAATGGACACTCTGCTAATCCAAATGAAGGTTTTGGTGGTAATGGACACTCTGCTAATCCAAATGAAGGTTTTGGTGATAATGGAAGCCAACCTATTGGCTCTCTTGTTTCTTATAATGGGATTTTTTATGGGATGACCCAAAATGGAGGGGCGAATGGTGGGGGTGTTATTTTTAATTGGGACCCGGAAACTAGACAATATACAAAATTGTATGAACTTTCTAATGCTAGTGTTGATATTAATGGTAGAGATAATAATGGCTATCACCCTGTTGGTTCACTTATTTTTAATGAAAATGTAAACAAATTTTACGGGATGACTTCTCTTGGTGGAACAAATAATGTAGGTGTAATTTTTGAATTTGACCCATCAAATAATCTTTATACTAAAGAAATTAATTTTGGAGATTTTACGGGAGCTAACCCGAATGATTCTCTTTTGTTAAATGGAGATAAATTCTATGGAATGACCCAAAAAGGTGGGGCGGATGGATCAGGGGTGGTTTTCGAATGGGATCCAACAAGCAATACTTATACTGAATTATTTAATTTTGATGGTGCGAATAATGGGGCTCTCCCATTAGGTTCTCTTACTTTTTTAGATGGTAAGTTGTATGGTACGACATCCACTGGTGGAACAACTGATGATGGTATTATTTTTGAATATGCTCCCAACTCAACCCCAGTAGCTTCTAACGTTGTTGTCTCTGGTAATCCTTATGTTAATCAAAATTTAGTTGGTAGCTATACTTATACGGACGCAGATGGAGACATTGAAGGTGCTTCAACCTTTAGATGGCTAAGAGATGATGTAGAAATAGGAGGAGCAACCTCAAACAGATATACTACAGTACCAGATGATGTTGGTAAGACGATTAAATTTGAAGTTACTCCTATGGCCTTGACGGGCTTAATCCCTGGGGACCCAGTAACAAGCTCAGGCACCTTGATTTTAAATTCTGCTCCGACTGTTTCTTCCTTGCTAATTTCCGGAAATCCTTTAGTTGGTCAAACCCTGGCTGGTAGCTATACTTATACAGACGCAGATGGAGACATTGAAGGTGCTTCAACCTTTAGATGGCTAAGAGATAATGTAGTTATAAAAGGAGCAGATCGAGCTACTTATACCACCATGTCGGATGATATCGGTAAGACGATTGAGTTTGAAGTTACTCCTGTGGCTTTAACGGGCATTACTACCGGTATTCCAGTAAGAGTGGTTTACTCTAAAGATGTTTTAAGAAAACAAAATGGTCGTCCTCCAATTATAGAAAAGATAGATACAATAATTAAAGACCTTGATTCTATCCCCGAAGACAGTATTTCTTCTAGTACTTCCGTAGTTTCTACCGACAACATTCAAGAAGAATTAAAAGAGAAAGAAGCAGGCAATAGTGCTGTTTCAGCAGTAGGAACAGACCTTAAAAATGCTATTCCTACACCAACGCCAACTGATAATTCACCAACAGCCAAGGTGTCTAATTCTATTGTTGACAAACAACCGTCAGTAGCCACAACTGTTCCAACTACAGTGCCGACTGCTAAATCTATCACATCGCCGAATACTGTGCCTACTACTGCATCTATCACATCGCCGAATACTGTGCCTACTACTGCATCTACCACAACACCAGTTACTGCCACTACCCAACTGACCTTTTCTTCCGGTTCAAAAATTATAAAACAGCAAGACACGGGAACTGACGTATTATCTCTTCAAACTTATTTATATTCCCATAATTATTTAGCTAATAAAAAAGAAATTGACGCAGTTTTTGGTCCCAAAACAAAAAAAGCAGTGATTCTTTTCCAGAAGGACCACAATCTCCCAGTAGATGGAATAGTAGGGAATTTAACTAAAAAAGAAATGGCCGAATAAAATTTATGAAGATAAATCTACTCTTTGCTAAAAAGTGTTTTTGGGTGTTATAATATACAAATGCAATACAACTTTTCGAATTTTAAAATTGGGCTTAAAAAGATTGAGGAATTTTTAGGCAAAGAATATAGCCAGCTTTCTACTGGAAGAGCTTCAGTGATGGTGCTTGACGGTGTTTCGGTAGAAACTTACGGTTCTTACCAACCGGTTAAGAATGTTGCTTCAATTTCGGTGGAAGACCCGAAAACTTTGCGAATCGCTCCTTGGGATAAAAATCAAATAAAAGCAATTGAAAAAGCGATTATGGTGGCAGACCTTGGACTTTCAGTAGCGACAGACGAAGCAGGTATTCGAGTTATTTTTCCACAACTCACGACCGAAACAAGACAAAAACTAGTAAAAGTTTTAAAAGAAAAATTAGAAGAAGCACGGATCACTGTTCGAAGAGAAAGAGGTAATGTTTGGGATGAAATCCAAAAAGAAGAGAAAGATGGGAAAATGAATGAAGATGAAAAAATGCGCTCCAAAGATGAATTACAAAAGTTAGTTGATGAAACGAATAAAAATTTAGAGATACATTTTGAAAAAAAAGAGAAAGAGGTAATAGGATAATATGAATATATTAATTTTTATAGTGATTTTGTTGGTTTTAGTTCTAGTCCATGAAGCGGGACATTTTTTTACTGCGAAAGGTTTTGGTATCAGAGTAGATGAATTTGGTTTTGGTTTTCCACCGAAACTTTTTGGTAAGAAATATGGAGAAACAGAATATTCTATTAACGCTTTACCTTTTGGAGGATTTGTAAAAATTTATGGGGAAGATCCAAACGAAGAAAATATCAATGGTCCTGATGCAGGAAGAAGTTTAGTAAATAAACCAAAATGGAAACAAGCAATTGTTCTTTTTGCGGGAATCTTTGCGAATTTTTTACTTGCGTGGCTACTGCTTTCTTTTGGTTTTATGTCTGGTCTTCCAACCTCCGTTGGAAGTGAACCAAATGGATATACTTTAAAAGATGTTCATTTAGTTGTAGTTTCAGTGGGAGATAAATCTCCGGCCGAAATTGCTGGACTTAAATCTGGGGATAAGATAATTTCTATTATTTCAAATAAAGATTCTGTTTCGGATATAAATCCTGATACCCTAAAATCATTTATTGTTTCACATCCAAATAAAGAAATTGATATTGGTTATACTCGTGGAAAAGATCCAAATATTTACACTGCTAAAGTTATTCCTAAAGTTGAAATTTCAGACGGGAAACCGATGATAGGTATAGCGATGGACCAAATTGGTACCGCTAAATTGCCTATTTTACAGGCTTTTTGGGAGGGAATGAAACTTGACTGGTTTGTGGTTAAAGGCACTGTAGTAGGGCTTTATACGCTTATAGCGCAGTCTTTACACGGTAAAGCGAATCTTTCTGAAGTTACGGGGCCAGTCGGAATGGTAGGTATTGTGGGGGATGCTTATAAATTTGGCTTTGCTTATCTTCTTTCTTTTGCTGCCCTTATTTCAGTAAACTTGGCAATAATCAATCTAATACCGTTTCCAGCGCTTGATGGTGGACGACTTTTCTTTTTATTGATTGAAAAAATAAAAGGTTCTCGCATAAATCCAAAAGTTGCTAATATGGCGAATATGATTGGTTTTGGAATTTTAATTGCACTCATGCTTTTGGTTACCTATCACGATATAATTAAATTGTTTTAAGATTTTTTTTAATTTAGAGATGGAAGACAAAACCGAAAACAGAATTTGTCAGAACTGCAAGAAAGAATTCACCATAGAATCTGAAGATTTTAATTTTTATAAAAAAATAAAAGTCCCTCCACCGACTTTTTGTAGAGAGTGTAGAATGCAAAGACGTTTGGCTTTTCGAAATACTCATGCTTTATATAAAAGAAAAGATGCTTTTTCCAAAGAAGATATTATTTCTGTTTATTCATCAGACAAAAATCTAGTTGTGGTAAATACAAAAAATTGGTGGGGGGATAGCTGGGATCCATTTGATTATGGTAAAGAATACGATTTTTCTCGTACCTTTTTTGAGCAATGGAAAGAATTACGTGATAGTTTTCCGATTCAAGGTCTTTTAAATTCTAGATCAATTAATAGTGAGTATTGTAATGTGGCAGATGAAAGTAAAGATTGTTATTTAATTTCTGCTTCGTGGAAAAATGAAAGAGTATCTTATTCTGATGCTATTACTGATGTAAAGGATTCAATGGATTTGCATGTAGTTCACAGGACAGAATTTTCATATGATGATGTAGTTTGCACTGATTCCTATCAACTTTTTTATAGTCAAGATTCTCATAATTGTGTTAGTTCATATTTTTTATATGATTGTCGTGCTTGCACGAATTGTTTTATGTGCTCAAACCTAAGAAGTAAAAGTTATTGTATGTACAACAAGCAGTTAACTAAAGAAGAGTATCAAGATAAATTAAAAGATATTAATCTTGGAAACTATGTTTTGATTTCAGAAAAAAAGAAAGAATTTGAAAAAATGAAATTAGGGTCCATTCACCGCTTCGCACACATTGTAAATTCATATAATGTTTCCGGAAATAATATAGAAAATGGGAAGAATTCTCATTATTGTTTCGATAGTACTGGAGGAGTAGAAGATTCCAAAGATGTATTTTGGAGCGCAAAGGGAATAAATAGTTGTTTTAATTGTGGTCCAGCAGTAGGAATGCTTGAATTAGGGTATGAATCTTTTGATACAGGGGTAGGAGGAGAATCATGTTTGTTTTGTAGTACTATTTACACTTGTCATAATGCTGAATATAGTTTTAACTGCCATAATTGTTCTGATATTTTTGCTTGTCACGGACTTAGGAATAAAAAATACTCTATTTTCAATAAAGAATATTCTAAAGAGGAGTATTTTTCTTTACGTGAAAAAATAATAAATCATATGAATGAAATGCCCTATATAGACAAAAAGGGAAATGTATATAAATATGGTGAATTTTTTCCTATAGAAATATCTCCATTTTGTTATAACGAAACAGTAGCACAAGACTATTTTCCAATAGAAAAAGAAAAAGCCCTCATTGATGGTTTATCTTGGAAAGATTCTGAAACACGAAATTATAAACCCACTATCTTATCTAAAGATATTCCAAATGACATCAAAGATATCTCAGATACTATTGTGAATGAAGTTATAGAATGTGAGCATCAAGGTAAATGCAAAGATCGTTGCACTACTGCTTTTAGAATTATCCAAAGTGAACTTGTTTTTTATCGAAGATTTAATATTCCTATTCCTCATTTATGTTATGGATGTAGACATTATGAGCGTTTGGCCAAGAGAAATCCAATGAAACTTTGGCATAGAAAATGCATGAAAGATGGATGCCAGAATGAATTCGAGACCTCTTATTCTACAGGTCGTCCAGAAATTATTTATTGCGAAGATTGTTATAAAAAAGAAGTATATTAATATGGAACAAGAAATAAAAATTTGTCAGAACTGCAAAAAAGAATTTACAATAGAATCTGAAGATTTTAATTTTTATAAAAAAATAAAAGTCCCTCCACCGACCTTTTGTCCGGAATGTCGACTGATTCGACGCTTATTAATGCGAAATGAGAGAACTCTTTACAAAAGAAAATGTGATTCTTGCGGACAAGATAAAATATTGATTTACCCTCAAGATAGTCAATATAAGGTTTATTGTTTTGAATGTTTTCATTCCGATGAATTTGATGGTGTAGTATATGGAAGAGAATATGATTTTTCTAAAACCTTCTTTGAACAGCATGAAACTTTATTTAAAGATGTTCCAAGACTTGGAATTATAAGACAAGGTTTTAATACTGGAAGTGAATATACCAATCGAGTCAGTGATTTAAAAAATTGTTATCTTATTTTTGCTAGCAATAGAAATGAGGACTGTATGTATGGTGATTCATATTGGGATACGAAAAATTGTATAGATTGTTATAACATTCATAAATGTGAAAGGTGTTATGAATGTCTAGATTGCTATAATTGCAACGGTTTAAAATATTCTAAAGAATGTAATGATTGCATTGATTCATATTTTTTAATAAATTGTAGAAATTGTCAGAATTGTTTCGGTTGCACGAACTTAAGAAATAAAAGCAATTGTATTTTCAACCAACAATATTCGCGAGAAGAATATTTATCAAAAATCTCTGAATTTAAAGTTTCAAATAGGGTTGATTTAGAAAAAATGAAAGAAAAAGTTGCTCAAGAATCTTTAAAATATATTGTTCCGTGTATGGTAGAGCACCATTCAGTAAATTCTTCTGGTAATTGGATCGAAAACTCTAAGAGTGTGAAAATGTCTTTTAACTGCGATAAAGTTGAAGATGGAAAATACTTATATGGTATTTTTGAAGCAAAAGATGTCATGGACTATACCTATTGGGGGCTTGGGAGTGAGCTTATTTATGAATCATGCAGTATCGGTAGACAGAGTTCGTCGGTTTTCTTTTGTAGCGAATCCTGGGACCAATTAATTAGAGCAGAATATTGTATTAATTGTCGTTCTTCTTCAGATTTATTTGGCTGTGTGGGACTTCATAAAAAACAATATTGTATTTTAAATAAGCAATATACCAAAGAGGAATACGAAAAATTAATTCCAAAAATAAAAGAACAGATGAATGCTTTACCATTTACTGATAAAAAGGGTAGAGTTTTACGTTACGGAGAATATTTCCCATGTGACATGTTGCCTTTTGCCTACAATGAAACTATTGCTCAGCAATTTTTTCCAAAAAACAAAGAGGAAGTAGAAGTTTTAGGATATACTTGGAAAGAGCCTGATACAAAAAATTACATTCCCACTATTTTGCCGAATCAGTTGCCAGAGAATATATCCCTAGTGAAAGAAGAGATAACGAATGAAGTAATCGCTTGTGCTCATTTTGGAAGGTGTAGAGAGCAATGTACTACTGCTTTTAAAATAGTTCCCAATGAATTAATTTTTTATCGGGCGAATAATATACCGCTTCCGATTCTTTGTCCAAATTGTAGAAACTATGAAAGACTTTCAAAACGTCAACCATTAAAACTTTGTCATAGAACTTGCATGTGTGATAAAGAAGGGCATGGTCACGAAGGAGAATGTCAAAATGAGTTTGAAACATCTTATGCGCCAGGTGGACCCGAAACAGTTTATTGTTTAGATTGCTACAGAAAAGAAGTAAATTAAAATGAAAAAAACTAAATTACTTCACGAAGTGCGGGCGGTAAAAAGTAAAAAGGAGTTGGAAAATATAATACACGCTCAAAAAATCAGCGAGCAGGTTTTGAGTGATACTCTAAAAATACTAAAAATTGGGATTACCGAAGTTGAAGTTGATAAATTTATAAAAAAATCATTTGTTAAGTATGGAGCATCTATATTATCATTTGCTCCGATAGTTTCTTTTGGTAAAAATACTGCTGATATTCATCACACTCCAGAAAAAGCTAAATTAAAAATAGGGGATATGGTGATGTTTGATATTGGATGTACTGTGAACCATTATTGTTCTGATATGACTCGTACATATTTTTTTAGAAAAATAAGCAAAAGGCAAGAAAATATATATCTAACCGTTTTAGAAGCACAAGAAAAAGTTTTAAATAAAATAAAAAATGGAGAACGAAAAGCAAAGGTATTAGATAAAACAGCTAGAGAGTTTTTGAGTAAAAAATTTGGAGCAAGTAAATTTTTACATGGCTTAGGACATGGAGTAGGTACAGTAATCCACGAATGGCCAAATTTAAAAAAGGGAAGTGAGGACATTCTTCCTATTGGATGTGTAATTACAGTGGAACCGGGGCTTTATTTTAAAAATTTTGGTGGAGTACGGATTGAAGATATGATTTTAATTACTAAAAATGGCTATGAAAATCTAACAAAAGTATCAAAAGGTGTTGAAAGTGCTATTTTGAAATAAATTAAATTTTGCAAAAATTTTACGTCTAATTGTGTATTTCTTGACTTTTTTAATATATCCTATAATATAAGGCTATATTGGTGTTAATTTTTTGCAAAAATATATGAAATCTATTAAAAATAACATTAAAATAGCGCTTTTGACGGGAGGACCTTCACTCGAAAGGGGGATTTCATTAAATTCTGCTCGATCGGTACTTGACCACTTAGAAGACAAAAATATTGAAATTATTCCTATATATTTTGACCACAAGAAAAAAGCTTACAAAATATCTAAAGCTCAACTATATTCAAACAATCCTTCTGACTTTGATTTCAAATTAGCAAAATATTCATCTCCCCTTAATACAAAATCTTTAATAAAAATTCTAAAAGGAACTGATATCGTTTTTCCTGCGATGCATGGGCCATTTGGTGAAGATGGAGAGATTCAAGGATTTTTAGAAAAAAATAATATTCCTTTTATTGGTTCTAGCAGTAAATCATGCAAAATGGCCTTTGATAAATACGAAGCCAATAAAAATATTAAAGCAAAAGGCTTTTATACTTTACCTTCTGCTCTTTTGAAAATTTATGGGAAAAGTAATACGAAGATCGTAAAAGATTTTTTCAAAAAAAATAAAATAGAAAGAGCTATTGTAAAACCAGCTACTGGTGGTTCAAGCATTGGAGTATTTTCAGTAAATTCTCCAGATGAAGCGATTGAAAAAGCAAAAATTATTTTCTCAAAAAGAATGGATACAAGAGTGGTCTTGGAACCGTTTGCGAAAGGAAAAGAGTTTACAGTAATAGTTTTGCAAAATAGATTAGGAATGCCGGTAGCAGTAGTTCCTTCAGAGATCGAAATGACTTATCACGAAGGAAGGATTTTTGATTTTCGTAAAAAGTATTTGCCTACTAATCAAGTAAAATATCATTGCCCACCTAAATTTGGCGTAGAAACTATTAAAAAAATTCAAACAGAAGCGGAGCAATTGTTTTCTTTATTTAAAATGAACGATTTCGCTCGTTTTGATGGCTGGGTATTCCCAGATGGCAAAATTTGGTTTTCTGATTTTAATACTGTTTCTGGAATGGAACAAAATAGTTTTCTTTTTCAACAGGCATCTGTGCTTGGAATGAGCCATAGTGATCTTTTATATTATATTGTTAAAAATTCATGTGCTAGACAAAAAATTCATTTTCCGAAAATAAAGAAAGAAAATAAAAAAAGAAAACCAGTTTCAGTTATTTTTGGGGGACATACTTCTGAACGACAAGTATCTCTCATGAGTGGAACAAATGTTTGGCTGAAATTAAGAAAATCAAAATTATATGAACCCAAGCCATATCTACTTGATTTTGAAAATAATATTTGGGAATTGCCTTATGCTTTGATATTAAATCATACCGTAGAAGAAATAATTGCCAATGCTAAAAATACAAAAACTAATGCAAAAAGAACGGAAAGTTTGGTAAAATCTGTAAAAAATGAATTAATGCTTACTCCAAACGAAGTAAGTGAACCATTATTTATTCCCAAAAAGATATCTTTTGATGAATTTGTGAATAAGTCCAAATTTGTTTTCTTAGGTCTCCACGGAGGAGATGGAGAAAATGGAAATATCCAAAAGATTTTAACTGATAAGGGTATCAAGTTTAATGGTTCAAACGAAATAACCTCTAAGCTTTGTATGGATAAATTTGAAGCAGGAGAATTGATAAGATGTATAAAAATGAAAGACATAGGGATAGCTCCCCAAAAAGTAATTTCTTTAAAAGATATAAAATTATCGGAAATTGAAAAAATTTGGAGAAAACTTAAATCAAACTTTTTAGCAGATACTTTAATTGTGAAACCAAAAGATGATGGTTGTTCTACTGGGGTAGCTCATTTATTTAATAAAAATGATTTGAAAAATTATGTGGAGTATTCTTTAAATGGAAAGAAATTTATTCCAATTCATACTTTAAAAAATCAAAATACGGTTATTGAAATGCCGAATCAGAAAGTCAAAGAACTTCTTTTTGAAAAATTTATTGAAACAGATTCTGTTAGTTCAAAAAGAAATAAACTAAAACATCGTAGGAAAAGTGGCTGGGTAGAAATCACAATTGGAATTATAGAGAAAAATAGAAAACTTCATGCCCTTAATCCGAGTATTACTATTGCCGAAGGAGAAGTTCTATCTTTAGAAGAAAAATTTCAAGGGGGTACTGGGATAAATATAACTCCTCCTCCAAAAGAGATTATAAAACCGAGAATTGTAGAAAAAACCAAAGTTCTAGCAGAGAAATTATCTAAAGAAATTGGAATTCAAGGCTATGCCCGAATAGATGCTTTCATGAATATAACCACTGGGGCATTGCTTGTTATCGAAATCAATACTTTACCTGGACTTACTCCTTCAACAGTATTCTATCATCAAGCTCTAGCAGAAAATCCTAAAATCTTTCCAAGAGAATTATTAGAGAGAATAATTAAAAATACTGGATACTAAAAATGTTTTTACCACTTTCTTATCTTGAAATATCTCGTGAAAATTTAATTCACAATGTGAAGCAATTTAGAAATTTAATAAAAAAAGGAATTGAAATTTCTGCGGTAGTGAAATCGAATGCTTATGGTCATGGAGACAAAGAGGTAGTAAAGATTCTTTCGCCCTATGTTAATTATTTTCAGGTAAATAGTATCGGAGAACTTGAAAGAATTAAAAAAATTACTCAAAAACCGATCTTGGTTTTTGGGTATGTAGGGAAAAATAATTTAATAAAAGCGATAAAAATTGGATGTATTTTGACTGCTTTTGATTTTGAACATTTGCTTTTAATCAATGAATCTGCCCGTAAATTAAATAAAAAACAAAAAGTGCACTTAGCCATTGATTCATATTTAGGCCGCGAAGGTTTTATGCCGAGTGAAATTGAAAGAATTCTACCAGAAATAAAAAAAATGAAGAATATTCTAGTTCTAGGAATATATTCCCATTTTGCGAACATTGAAGATACCGCTGATTTTTCTCATGCCCAAAAACAAATAAATGAATATAAAAAAGTCTGTGATATTTTTAAAAAAAATGGTTTTAAAAATATCAAAACTCATATTTCTGCTACTTCTGGGGTATTGGCGTATGAAAATAAAAATTTATCTGTCGGTAGACACGGATTGAATAATATTGTTCGAATTGGAACTGGTTTATATGGATCATGGCCATCGGAATATTTAGGAAAAATGTGGAATAAAAAAATAATTTTAAAACCAGCTCTTCGTTTTGTCACCCATATTGCACAAGTAAAGTATTTACCTAAAGGGCATTCTATCGGTTATGGGCTTACTTATATTACAAAAAAAATAACTAAAGTAGCGGTTATTCCGATTGGATATGCAGATGGATATGATCGAGGATTATCAAATATTGGAGAAGTATTGATTGAAGGGAAAAAATGTAAGATTTTAGGAAGAGTGGCTATGAATATGTTTGTGGTTGATATTTCTCATTTAAAAAATGTTCAAGCTGAAGATGAAGTTGTGTTAATTGGGAAACAAGGAAAAGAAGAAATTACTGCCGAAGAAATTGCTGAAAAAATAGATACTATAAATTATGAAGTTATTGCTCGTTTAAATTCACTTTTACCGAGAATAGTAAAATAAAAAAACCCGACGAGATATGCCGGGTTCGTTTATAAAAAAAATTTTATTAATTATTTTTCAATTTTTTCGCTGATGTCTGTTCTTCCTCGACCAAACCCATTGGAATCCATGCCCATTCCAAGGACCCATCCCAATTTAAGATCAGTAGGCAGTATTACGTATTTAATCGGGAAGCCGAGTGGCTTGTGTCCTTTTTTTAAAAATAAGACACAATATTGTAAAGATTGTATTCCCAACTGTTTCAAGAATTTATTCAGAAGAATCAAGGAATCTCCCGAATCTACTAAATCTTCTACCACTATTACTTTTCTACCCCTTAGACTGATTTTGGGTTTGCAGGTGATTTTCGGTTTATCTTTCTGTAAGTCGTTAGTGTCGTATCCATCGATACGTACAATGTCAACTTGGTGACGAAGGTTGAGTTTTTCTAATGCCCTAGACATGTCCACTCCTAAAAATATACCTCCAGTTGCGACATACAACAACACTGGTGGTTCGTTAGGATCAGGATAATCAGCTGCAATTCTTATCGCGATTTCTCTTATTCCACTTTTTATGGCCTTGGAAAGAAAAATTATTTTAAAAATATCTTTTCCGATTCTGATTAGTTTTTTTGTTAACTTTTTCATGATCGTTTATTTTTTAATTATACAATTTTTTCTTTACCTTACCATTTTTTGAGACGATTATCAATACTTTTATGTGCCTTGGTTTTATTTGCTTTTTAAGGGTTTTTGTATTAATATGTAAGAATGTCACAAGATAGACTTATAAAACTTGCTTGCACGACCTGTAAGAGAATAAATTATTGGTCCAGTAAAAACAAGAAACTCGTAACTAAAAAAATCGAGCTTAAAAAGTACTGCAAATGGTGTAAAAAACAAACGAAACATAAAGAGATCAAAAAATAATTTTTTATATTTTTCTCATTATGATACAATGTATTTGCAGTAAGTGTTTACTGCAAGTTCTTTCCATTCTATGGATCTTTCCTTAAGAAAAAGATCCTAGGAAGTATGTTGATATTTATATTTTACATATTTCTGTATTCTTCGACTTCGGTCGGAGAGTATGGGCGATTAGTTAAGTGGCATAACTTCGGTCTCCAAAACCGCGGTCGGGGGTTCGATTCCCTCATCGCCCGCATTTTTAAAAAGCCTTATTTTATAAGGGTTATTTTTGAGTGCTATGAAGGATAATGGAACACCTTGTAATTTATTAGAAATATGGTAATCTAAGTGCAAGATTTTGGCTCTTTGACAATAGGTTTTTGGTTGATTTTTCGTTAATTGTTTCAAGGATCTTCTTGGGTTTTTGGAACAATTAACGAATCATTATTACTAACCATTTCTAAATATAGGAGACAAAATCGATGAAAATAACAAACAAAACAGGAAAAAGAATGACCGCTCTCCCAAGTTTTTCATGGAAACAAGGTGAAAAAACTATCATTGAACCAGGAGAAACAAAAGAAGTTGTTGAGCTTTTAGATGAAGATGGTCTTCCTTATAATAGTAAAACAGAACTTACTTTTGTTCTGGAAGGGCATGAAGATGTGAGTAAACAAGGAGTTATCTGTATTTACAATTCCACTTTAAGTCTTTTAGATGGAAAAAGAGGAATGTTTCTCTGTATTTAAAATTCTTTATAGAATTCACTAATATTGATTAAGCAATAAAAATTTTTTTATTCACTTAAAACAAAATAGCCGTGGAAACAAAAGAAATAAAATTGACCTTTACCCCGTTATCACGCGGAAGGTTCAGATGCAATCAAACAATTAATGGCATAAGAGGTGGGATTACTAAAAACTGTGAAAAATACAAAAGAATGTTCACAAACAGAGTAAATCCTCAGCAGAACAGACCAAGGGTATTAAGCGCCAAAATTGATTCCTGGAGAGAGTGGAATTGTCCCGCCTGTGATAGGACAAACTATCATGGAATAGTTGGTGAGACCAGAACCTGTACATACTGTTATAAACAGGTAAGAATAACTGGCAAAAAGTAATACACATTACTAATGCGCCAGACGCTGTTTTATTTTTTAATGATTAATCTTCATTTAAACGACCCAAAAATGAAAGAGCTAGAAAAATTAGAAAAAATGCTGCAAAAAGCAGAACCTACTAAAAACCCAAACTGGAAAACAGATTTGGAGATGCAACTTTTAATAGCAAAATTAGCGGTAGGGAATGAAATTCAACACCTGAACTCGATGATTGAACTTTGGAAGAAGGTGTAAATTGGATTTATCATCAGTTTCTGGAAAGACTTATTTTATGCGAAACATAAATTAAGTCTTTTTTATTTCCCCTTGTAATTTATCCAATATATGGTAATCTAAAAGCAAGATTTTAGCTCTTTGAAAATAGGGTTTTTATTTAATTCTGGTTTGGTTTTTCTAGTTTCTTAAGGGAAATTAAGATAACCAAATCAGTATTAATCTTTTTAAAAACTCAACCTTATGAAAAATAATAAGAGTGTCGCAAACTGGAAAGTAAAATTTTTCCAAGCGATGAAAGAAATGGTAATTGCTCATTTGAGGAACATATCAAACCAGGAAGTAAAAGTTCCTATTCCCAATATACATGATGATATCTCGGTCAAAGACCTTATAGGAGAAGTAGAACAGGAAACACTGACAGGGCTGAAATACATGATTGAGTGGGCTAACACTCAAATTATTATTCAACAAGAATTGAGAAAAAAGTAAAAATATCAACAGTTAAAAAGAAAGGAAAACAATGGCACTGAAAAAAAATTCCCAAGGCGTAGATCCGAGTGGTACTCCTGTTGAAAACAACAAGGATAAACCATTTCTTTTCAAAACAGATTTCCTAATCCATAAAAAATTGGCGACAAAAAATCTGAGCATTTCAAATGCGGACAAGATTGATAACTCTTCCAAAGAAGAATCTGATGATCTCCAGAAAATTATTACGGAGGCCGTAAATTATTTTAAAGCAGAGCTTCTTCTGTCTCACCCACATTCAATATTGATTTTTTACGAATATTGTATTGACTCACTTGTAAAAATTTTTGCTACAAATGTAGATTTTGAAAAAATGATGAAATCTACAAACCTTCAAATGATTTCCCTGATGACTACAGGATTTCGTCATGCCATGTTTGATTTTGCAAACAACCATGGAAAAACATCAAATCCTGACAGAGAACACTTTCAGGAAACAATTCCAACGCTTTTTAATGAATCTGAATTCAGTGAGATAATCAATTCTGTTGTCTATCTGCTTAAAGATTTTCCTAACCAAGTCAAAAAGGCTTACCAGTGGCTCATTGAAGATATCGAACCGGCAAAAAATCAGATGGACGCTATATTGGGAATGATGGAAATCCTCAAAGATGCTGGTACAAAAAAATTCAATCCCGAGAGTAAAAAAGTAAAAAATGCGGCACAAAAAGTTATTGATGAATGCCTGCATAAAAATGGCGATCATAAGATTTATGGTATTCAAGGGAGAGAACAATTTGGTATTTTTACTCCAGACAAAGAACTCCTGATAAATATTTCCAGAATCTTAAATTATCTTGATATTTTAAGTTATGGAAAATATCTCAAAGTTCCAACTAATGATCCAAACGATTTGAAATTTCAACACTGTGAATTTTAATTGGTTTGATTTACCCTGCATTCTTTATTGCTCCTGAGGCAAAAACTCAGGGGCTTTTTTATTTCCCTAAAATCTCAAACCCCTCAAAAACCCTATTCCATTTTAAAATCATATTTTCTATCGTGTTCCAGCTCAAAACTTTGCAGCCCGCACGCATAAAATTCACCTATTTAATATTGGGTTTATTTGGTATTGACTTTTATTTTTTATTAGTGATATAATATGCATATCACTATGAAGAAGACCCTTATGTAGACTCGTCTACATTGGGGGCTTTTTCTTTTTAGACTCTATTTGAGAATTTATGATAAAGCTCGTTTAGAAATGTAATCTCGATATTTTTATTTCGGAGTAGAATAGAGCATTTATTTTCATCAGGGGAGAGCACTACTTCTATTGAATTATTTTCTTTCAAAAATTCTACCAGACATCCAAAATCTCCGTCTCCTGTGATTAAAATACATTTTGAAAAAGATTTAGTATAAAAATCTGAAACAGTTTTTAATACAAGTTCTGCATCACAATTTCCTTTAATTTTTTCTCCTACTGAAACTGTTTGTTTGAAAACTAAGATATAACCACATTTTTGCAAATATTCATAAAATTTTGTTCTCTCTGGAACTAGTCCGATAAATAAGTATACAAATTCTGGATTATATTTTTGACGAAGCCAACCACGAAATTTTTTGTAATCAATTTCAAAACCCAATTCTTTAGCTGATCTGTATAAATTATTTCCATCAATATAAATACTAACTTTATCCATAAGTAGTATTATATCATTTATTTATTAAAAATCTCAAACCCCTCAAAAACCCTATTCCATTTTAAAATCATATTTTCTATCGTGTTCCAGCTCAAAACTTTGCAGCCCGCACCACTTTTAGATTTATTTTATAATGGTGTTTTTTCTATGCCTTTAAGTAATTCCGAACTGTGATAGAATAGAAATATGGAATTTGAACCAAAAAATAATAAGTCACTTGATTATGTTAAAAATAAAATAGAAAAAACTGATTATATTAGATTTGATAAAAATAGATATCTTAATCCAATTTTTCCTTTTGATAGTTTTGTCGAATCTGGAAGCATAAATGGAAAGATTGGCCAACTAGAAATAAATTTAGATTATGCAAAAGATGATAATAAGATTGCTGATTCTAATATTAGAAAATTAAAAAAGTTAACTTTAAAAAATAATGAATCAGAACTTGATGTTATTAATCTTCTTTCTTCAGGTTATTCTATATACATAACTACAAAGCCAGATAAGGAAGATAATTCTTTTGAAAGTGTTCATCGTCCAAGAGAAAAAAAGGTATATATTAATACACCTATATTGAGTATTGATGGTATTATAAGTCTTTTACATGAGATTGGTCATTATGATAGAGACCAACACCAAAGTTTTTCTGAACGAAATAAAGATGAGAATAGTTTATTAAGATTTAAGATGTCTGGAATAGTAGAGAAAATTTTAGCAGGGCTGACTCCAAGAGACCCTAACATTAAAGATGCGTCTCGCATCTTGCAAGATGAGAGAGATGCATGGAGTTTCGCTTTACAAAAAATAAAACCTTTTATGAAGGATTTAAATATCAATATTGATGATATAAAAAATATCATACATCATGATGCATTGTATTCATATTCATGGTTAATAAGAGATAATGTAAAGTTAGAATAATTATTGTCTTTTTAGATTATTTTTATATGAATATCTTTCCAAGTTCGGAGCCAGCGAACTTACGCACGTTGTCGTTGTGAACTTGGTAGGAAGGTCATATCGTCAATACTAACTTTAACTAGTGAATAGTTATCTAAAAGTTCTAAAATCCAAACACTAAGCTCACTACTTTTTAAACTTATTTTATAAAAATATTATATCCTTGACTTTTACCCCTAAAGTATAGTATACTTTGTGTATAAAGTTCTTCTCAGGTAGAGTTTTAAAGAGGGTTCTCGACCTCGTTTTTGAAGAGGGATTGAGAAAATTATTAGATAGTGTTTAATATACTCTATCTATATATCTTCTTTAAAAGAATATTTATTTTTATATTGATTGGTTCTAAAACCAAGGGGGAGAGAGGACTTTGTCCACCCGATCAATATCTCTATCTTTTTTATTTTAATATTTATTTGCACCATCATATTTAGGACTTACTATTTGTAAGTCTGTTTTTTTATTTCCCCTTGTAATTTATCCAATATATGGTAATCTAAAAGCGAGAATTTAGCTCTTTGAAAATAGTTGATTTCTTGTTATTCAGTGGGTTATTTTGCTTTTTAAATTATTTAGAAAACAGGATAATTCACTGAATATTCAAACAAAATCGACTCATATGGAAAAGAAGACAAAAGTTATTTTTACCGAGGTATGTTTACCTCTGGTATTAAATGAAGAAACTGAACTAACCGGAAACAATTGTGGTCCACTTTCAATTTTGATGCTTATCATGACTGATTTCAAGGATATGATAAAAAATTTCAAACTTGAGAAGATAATAAGAATGGTAAAAAAAGAGGGTAAAGAAAGTACTATGCCTGGATTTATGTGTCAATCTCTTTTGAGATTGGGTTATACGGTACAGTATTTCTCAAAAATTGACTGGCAAAAATGTACTACTGACCCTAAAACTTCTTTAAATGAATGGGACCCGGTCGTGCAACAGCTCGCAAAAGTTCCCTGGTTTAATACAACCAAGTTGCAACAATCGGCTATTTGGTTAACTGAATCTGCTCAAAAAGATATTGTCGTAAGACAAGAGCTTATCCTAGATGATTTAATTCAATTTTTGAAAGATAAAAAAAGGGTAATTACTATCGTAGACCAAGGCAGACACTATGTTGTAGTAACGGGAATTAATGTAAAAAATGTTCACTTCAACGATCCCAATACAGGAACAAACAGATCAATGGACCACAGGCATTTCAAATACTACTGGGGAAATGCTCAAGGTTTTTCTGAAACCATAGTAGCGAAAATTTGAATAAACATTTCTAAAACAAAAAACTCATCTTTATCACATGATAAAGATATTTTAAAGCCACTGACTTGTTTAGTGGTTTTTTTATTTTTTCTAAAGAACCAAAAAGAGAGAAATTGCTTTCTCTCTTTTTAGCTTTTTCACAATGGCTATTTAGTTTTATTGTCCTGCCATTTCAGAAACAAAATTTGAAGAATCGGTAATAGAATTTGCTTTACATGCTTTTGCTGAATTTCTGAATGTTGTCCAAGCAGTATTTTTAGTTGTTTTCCAAGCGGTATTTGCAGTTTTTACGGATGTTTTGAAGGTTGTCCAGGCTGTTTTCACCGCTGCTTTGATTTCAGTTTTTGTAGTGAGCGCATAAGCTTGTTGTAGAGCCGTTGCTCTCGCTGAATAAGCTGCGATTATGGCTTGACTGTGAGTATTTATTGCAGTTCCAAGAGATGTTTCTCTAGTATTAACAGCAGTTCCAACACAAGCAATAGCTGTCGTACTCAAGGTAGTTGTTGTGCTAGTTGTTTGAGCAAAAGCTGTAAAAGCAGATGCTAAAACTAAGGTGAGCACCAATATCCCTAATATTTTTTTCATTTTTTGGTTATTATTTTTTTATAAATTCGACCATTTGTTTTATTGTATTTCTTTTATAGAAAAATGTCTATTTTATTATATTTTTCTAATATGAATTTTTAATGAAGATTTATGTTAAGATATTATGGTAAAAATCTCATTTTTAATAATTATTCATAACGAGAAAAATATAGCAGGGTAAAAGTCTTATGCAAAAGAATTATAAATATTTAGGTACCATTAGTGTTTTCTTTGTATCAGTATTGCTTATTTCTAATATTGCTTCGGCAAAAATAGTAGATTTAAGATGGTTTACTTTTGATGGGGGAACTTTGCTTTTTCCGCTTAGTTATATTTTTGGAGATATTTTGACAGAAGTATATGGTTATAAAAAAGCACGGGGTGTGATCTGGCTTGGTTTTTTTATGGCTTTACTTATGTCTCTTGTATTTATCATTGTTGGGAAATTGCCTTCTGCGTCAGGATGGAATAATCAAAATGCTTATGATTTGATTTTAGGATTAACTCCTAGGATTGTGATTGCAAGTCTTATAGCATATTCGGTAGGAGAATTTTCAAATTCTTTTGTTTTGGCGAAAATGAAAATTTGGACTAAAGGGAAATGGCTTTGGACAAGGACTATTGGCTCAACTATTGTAGGAGAATTTTTAGATAGTATTATTTTTATTTTAATTGCTTTTTGGGGAATTTTACCGAATTCACTTTTACTGACGTTGATAATTTCAAATTATATTTTTAAAACAAGTGTGGAAATATTATTTACCCCAATTACTTATAAAGTAGTGAAATTTCTAAAAAAGAAAGAGCAGGAGGATTATTATGATACTAACACAAATTTTAATCCATTTAATCTAAGTTAATACGCTTTAGATCTTCTTTAAAATCTTTAGAAGATGAATCAAGCCATTTAATTTCAGGGTCTCTTTTAAACCAAGTCATTTGACGTTTAGCATATTTAATAGTTTCAGATATTATTTTTTCTTCTGTTGGGTTGTCATATTCAAAACCAAATTCTTTTAATCTTTTATCTGAAATGTCTATTTTTTTTAGTTTTCTTATTTCTTTTAAAAGTCCTGCTTGAAACATTTTTCTGACTCTTTTTTCAACTTTCCTTTTTAAAATAGGAATAGGTAAATAAAGTCCAATTTTTATAAATTTATATTGAGATCTTGTCTTAGTAATTTTAGGAACCTTGCCTAATGCTTTCGCTATTTCAATTGCCCTAATTAGTCGTACTTTATTATTTTGTTCATTTTTTTCTTTGATATTTTTTGCACGATTTTTATCTAATTTTTGAAGTATTTTGAAAAGTTCTAGGGTTGTCTTTTTTTCTAAAATTTTTCTTAATTTTAAATTTGGAGGAACTTCTGGGAAAATAATTCCGTGAGTTATAGCATCAATATAAAAACCTGTTCCACCGCAAATTATTGGAACATTGTCTCGAGAAATTATTTCCTTGATTTTTTGATCTGCTAATTTTTTATATTCAGCGACGGTAAATTTTCTTTTTGGATTTACAATATCAATTAAATGGTGGGGAATACCACGCATTTCTTTTTTAGTTATTTTTCCAGTACCAATATCAAGCCCTTTATAAACTTGTCTAGAATCTGCTGAAACTATTTCACCGTTTACTTTGTGAGCAATTTTAACAGCCAGATTGCTCTTACCAGTAGCTGTTTGACCCAGTATCACAATAATTTTTTTTCTCTGCATTTTTAGAGTATACATTGATTTTATAATTTTTCTACTATCTTTGACTTTTATAATATTTTGTATTATTATAATTGAAAATAAAAAAGGAGGTGTACTTTGGAAAATAAAAAAAGGTTGCAAATTATTTTTGCGATGACAAGTATTATATGTATGTTAATAATGTTGGTATCTTATATTTCTTCTATAATAAAAGGAAACACAGAACCAACTTTAATGACTTGGTTATTTTTCTGTATAGCTGTAACTTTGAGTTTTATAACTTATATGAAAACAAAGAAACACAGTTTACTTAATAATATCGCGAATTTTGTTGATTTAGGGTTTGTCGGTCTTATAACAACTACTATTATCTCAGTAATTATCTATAAACACATCAGAATTAAAATTAACGTGTTTGATAGTGGATGTATTTTTCTTGTATTGCTTATTTTGATTTTTTGGTTTAAAACAAAAAATCACAGTAAGGCAAATATTTTTCTGCAGGTTTTAATGGTTGTGGCATATTTCCCAATGATTTATCATCTTTGGAATACTTCAAAAAACATTGAACCTCTTGGTCCATGGTTTATCAATCTAGTCGCAGGATTTTGTTATGTTTTAATTGCTTTTTTAGGAAAGGATAAATTAGCAAAGATATATGCGATAAGAATGGTTACCATGTTAAGTATTGTTATTTTCCTCATTATGAGGATTAAATTTTTTTAAAACTGTCTACATTTAATTTGGGCAGTTTTTTTATTTTAAAATCTTAATATCGGCACCGACGGAGTTTAGGCGTTCAGCTATTTCTTCATATCCGCGATTAATCATGTATACATTGCGTAAAATTGACGTTCCCGGGGCTCCAAGCATAGAAATGAGAATTACCATAGAAGGACGAAGTGCTGGCGGGCAGACGACTTGGGCAGGTTTTAAAGGTGTACCACCTTGGATATAAACTCTATGTGGATCAGCCAGGGTGATATCAGCTCCCAAACGATTTAATTCTGTAAAGTATATTGCTCGATTTTCATATACCCAATCATGAATCATTGTTTGACCTTTTGCTCTGATAGCGATAGGAACAAAAAATGGAAGGTTGTCGATATTAATCCCAGGATAAGGATTTGAGTGAATTTTGTCCGCCAGTGCACGCAATTTACTTGGATAAATTTCAATATCAGCAAGTTTAGTGCGACCATTATAAGAATGATATCTTTTTAGAATTTTATATTTTAGTCCCATTCTTTTTAATTTTTCGAGTTCTAGAGAAAGGAAATCAATTGGGCATCTAGTGATGATAAGTTTCGAATCTGTAATAATACAAGCAGAAATAAACATCATTGATTCAATGGGGTCTTCACTATTCCAATATTCGATATTTTTATTTATTTCTTTAATCCCGTGAACAATTAAGGTTGATGTTCCAATCCCTTCTATTTTTACTCCTAACGCCTCAAGGAAGAAACAAATTTCTTGAACCATATAATTTGCACTAGCGAAGGAAACAGTAGTCTTTCCTAGAATCAAAGCAGAAGCAGTTAAAACATTTTCACAAGCAGTATCTCCAGATTCATACATTACAATATTTGCAGGTGTTAATTTTTGGGTACTGATTTCATAATTTTGGGCTGTTGTTTTTATTTTTATTCCGAATTCTTCAAGAGCGTATGTATGAGCAGCAATCGTTCTTTTCCCTAAATTACATCCTTGGGCGTGAGGTAAAGAAAAAGAAGAAAGAGCATGGATTAAAGGCCCGATAAACATTACAATTGAACGGGTTTTAACAGCAGATTCAACATTTATGTTCTCCAGCTTAAATTTCTTTGGTGGGTTAATTATTACAGTGTTATTGTCTTGCCATTTTACTTGCACTCCGATACTTTCTAATATTTCGATTACTCGATTTACTTCTTCAATCCGAGCGATACCGTGAAGCGTGGTTGTTCCTTTATTGAGCAGGGAAGCGCATAAAAGTCCCACAGAGCCATTTTTGGAAAAGTTTGTTTTAATACTGCCGCTTAATTTTTTCCCGCCATTTACTTGGAAATCAATTGAATCATTTATACAAACGACCTTATGGTCTAAAACAGTACTTATCTTAGATAAAATTTCAGTAGAAAAATTTTGTTCGCCTTTTTCCATTCGCGCGACGGCACTCTGAGAAGTCGCAAGAGCTTTTGCAAAATCATCTTGCGTCATACCTCTTTGTTCTCTTAAACTTTTAATAAATTCTCCAATTTGTTTTTGTTGGGTGTTTTTCATTCCTATATAATATCTCATATATGATATATTGCAAATAGGGCTGTGGAAAACTAAAAAGACCTATAAATCTAGGTCTTTTTTACTGTGCCCGGGGAGAGAATCGAACTCTCATGATGTTGCCATCAATAGATTTTGAGTCTATCGCGTCTACCAATTCCGCCACCCGGGCGATCTTGGCCAATTCACACATTTTACACAAAAAATACATTTAAATCAATTTAAATAAAAAAGCTTATCTACTAATAAATATAGATAAGCATTTTTTGAATCATGAATATGAACAAACATTAGATGTCTGTAATTACTTTAGTAAGATATGTCGTTAACTTCTCAGAGTTTTTCTTAACTTCTTCTGTGTTTTTTTTGTGAGAATGTTCTTCGACGGCATCATTTGTTACAAAAGACATCGCTAAAATTTCTGCGTGGTATAGGGCAGCGACACAAGCTTCAGGGAGTGTAGACATTCCTGCAATATTTGCTCCTAAATTCGCAAGAATATGTTTGTCCAATTTTCTACCTTCGAAATTTGGACCTAAAACCATGGCGTACGCCCCCTTCTTTACCTTTCCTATCTCATAATAAAGCCCATCGGCATAGGCAATATCAATAAGTTTTTTAGAAAGAGTGTCCTCGGGAGAGACAAATTCTCCTGCATTTAGTGGCATTTGTAGAGAAAAGAGAGTTAAAAATTTGTTTATTAAAACGATATCATCTACTTCTATCCCTTTATTTGGTAAGGCCCCAGAAGCAGATGTTACGATAAGTTTTTTTACTCCCAATTCCATAAGAATCTGGGTTTGAAGACGAACCATTTCAAAGATTTGGCAATTTCCTGGACTTTCATTAAGGTGAATTCTTCCATTCAGAACGACCACATCTTTTCCTGATATTTGGCAATAGCCATATTCTCTTTTATGGCTGGCCAAATTTGGAAGATCAGAAAAAGGTGAGAGTTTTTGGAGTGGAATTGTTTTTGTTAGAGGCAACTGGTCTCCCCAACCTGTCCCCAAAATCACTCCGATGGGATCATTCATTTTTTTAATCCCAAAAGATATTAGTAAATTTTCTGCGTTAAAAGTAGCAGCTTCTTTTAAACTTGCTGATGTCATCATGGCGATAAGGTTTTATGGTTTGAATTAAATTGATGAAGATCAATACTTTAGACTAAAATTAACACAATAATAGTTTTTAATCAATTTTACACTTTTTATAAACATCTTTTCAGAAAAATCAATTTTTTATTTAAAAATTTTTATGTTAAAATGAATTTATGTCTAATCTATATTCCAATTCAATTTTCTGGATTGATACCGATAAAATCAAACCAAATCCTTTTCAACCAAGGCGTGAATTTGACCAAGCGCGTTTGGCTGATTTAGCAGAATCTATAAAACAATATGGTGTGCTCCAACCACTCACTGTTTCTCGGGTAGAAAAAGAAAAAGAAGATGGAGGATTAGTAGCCGAATACGAACTTATTGCTGGAGAACGTAGATTACGGGCGGCAATTTTAGCTCGAGTTTCGCAAGTGCCGGCGATTATTCGAGTCGGAGATACTTCCATGATGAAACTTGAGCTTGCAATTATTGAAAATTTACAGCGAGAAGATTTAAATCCAGTTGATCGGGCAAGAGCATTTTTGCAATTAGTAAATGAATTTAAATTTACTCACAATGAAGTAGCAAAAAAAATCGGGAGAAGTAGGGAATATGTTTCCAATTCTCTTCGCATTCTTTCTTTGCCAGAAGAAGTTTTGAATGCAATTTCTGAAGGTAAAATTACTGACGGACATACTAGACCACTTTTGATGTTAGCTGATCATCCGGAAGAACAGTTAGTTTTGTTTAAGGAGATTTTATATAAAAAAATTACCGTACGAGAAGCAGAAAAATTAGCGAGAAAGATTGCTTTTGACCGAGTACGTAAAAAAGAATTTATGCCTGATCCAGAATTGGTGGAACTAGAAGAAGAATTTCAAGATAAACTTGGGACTAGAGTGCATATTGATCGTAAAGAAGCTGGAGGACAAATTAAAATTGATTTTTTCTCTAACGAAGATTTACGAACAATTTTGGATATGATTAGTAAAACAAATATTGTAAAAAAACCGGATGAGATGCTTGAGCACCATATTGCAAAAACTGAAAATTTAGCAGCCGAAATGCAAAGTGAAAGTGCTGATACAGAGACATCAATTCCTGCCGTTGCCGAGGACGATCGAACTGATGATGAGAAAAAGGATGACGAATCAAAACTCTATGACATTTCAAATTTTAGTGTTTAGCTTTGTCCAAAAGATTTTAATTTGGAAAGTAAACTATGTTTTTCTAGGTAAGTTTTAATGTGCTTTTTTGCCACAGTTGTTTTAGTATAATCAAGCCATTTATTTGACGGATGAGCGTCTTTTTTTACGACGATTTCTACAATATCGCTGTTTTTTAATTTTATATTAAGGGGTGCTATCTTAGAATTTATTTTTACTTGAGAAATATGATTGCCGAGATCTGTGTGAATTTGATAGGCAAAATCTATCGGGCTTGAATCTTGAGGTAGATCTATTACATCTCCCTTGGGAGTAAAAACGAAAATGCGATCATTAAAAAAATCCATTTTCAAATCCTCAATATATTTTTCTGGTTTTCCTTCAATATGTTTTAAATTTTTTAATTCTCGAATCCATTCAAATCTTGATTTATCATCAGGGATTTTTTTGTCGCCATTTTCTTTATAGGCAAAGTGGGCTGCGATACCATAAGCTGCCTCTTCGTGCATTTTTTTTGTGCGGATTTGGATTTCGGCAATTCCGCCTGAGCCAGTAAAGATAGTGGTGTGAATCGATTGATAACCGTTTGGTTTTGGTAGAGCGATATAATCTTTAATTCTGTTTGGCAATGGATTCCAAAGGGAATGAATAATTCCTAAAACTCGATAACAATCTTCTACAGTTTCTACTACAACCCGCAGAGCTACAATATCGTAAATTTTGTCCCAGTCGTTGTCGTATCGTAAAAGTTTTTGCCAAAGACTATATTTATGTTTGATACGATAATTTATTTCAGAAAATTTTATTTTATTTTTCTTTAATTCTTTTTCCAGAGTTACATGAATTTCTACTAAATATTTTTTGTATAATTCTTTTTTCTCATCAAGTAAAACTGATATTTCTTTGTATTCTTTTGGATAAGCATACGGAAAAGCAGCATCTTCAATTTCACCCTTCAATTTTCCCATACCAAGACGATTGGCGAGAGGGGCGTAAACTTCAATAGATTCGAGAGCAATTCTACGTCTTTTATCTTCTCGTAAAGATCCAAGAGTTCGGAGATTATGTAACCGATCGGCAAATTTTATAATAACTACTCGCAAATCGCTTGCCATGGCGACAAAAAATTTACGCAAACTCTCAACGTGTCTTAATTGTCCACGGTATTTTAAAGTTCCTAATTTCGTTACACCTCTTATTAAAGAAACAACATCTTCCCCAAATTCCTCCTTTAATTCCTTCTCAGTTATTTTTGTATCTTCTAAAGTATCATGTAAAAGTCCTGCGGCAATAGTATCAGCATCCATTCCGAGCCTAGCCAGAGTCTTGGCAGTTTCATATACATGAGAAAAATATGGGTCTCCAGTTTCTCTTTTTTGTCCTTCGTGTGCCTTTCGCGCAAAATCATAAGCTTTTTCAACAAGCTCTTCCTCTTTTTTAGTCAATCCTCTACCTGTTTCATCTATTATTTTTTTGATATTCTGCATTCTCTGATTATATCCTAATTAGGTGATTTTATTCAATTTATGTGGATTATGATTCGGGCAAGCTTTATTTGAACAGCGTTCTGGAATGGTTTTTGTTCCTTCCATCATTAACGAACCGCAGAGTTTGCAAATATTACCAGTTGGTTTTGCTTTAATCGCAAATTTACAATCGGGATAATTAGAACAAGAATAAAAAATTCCAAATCTTCCGCGTCTTTCAGTAATATTTCCCATTTTACATAAAGGACAAAGTACTCCAGTATTTTTTTTGGCTTCTTCTGCTTCGTCTTTTTTAATAAATTTACATTTTGGATAACGAGAACAAGAAATAAATGTTCCACTGCCATCTCGTCTTTCTCGCACAACAAGTTTACCTCCACCTGATTTTCCCTTCTTTTCACCACACAAAGGACACATCTCGCCAGTTTCGGCTGGTCCTTTTAGTTCTGTACCATCTAGCATTAAAGCTCCATCGCAATCTGGATAGCGGGAACAAGAATAAAATTTTCCAGCACGAGAAAGTTTAATAATCATTTTACTTTCACATTTTGGACATTTGATATTCTCTGGTGCTTCGCCCAGATTAGTGGCTTTTTCCATTTTTTCTTTTGATTTAACTTCTTTTTGAAATGGACCATAAAAATCTTTTAAAGTTTTAAGATATTCGCGTTTACCGTTCGCGATATCGTCAAGTTCATCTTCCATTTCAGCCGTGAAAGTATCAGAAATATAGTTTGCAAAATTATTTTCTAAAAAAGAAGATACCACGTCTCCTACATCAGTAGGAAATAAAGTTCTGCCTTCTTTGCGGACATACTCTCTGTCTTCCAATGTTTTCATAATAGATGCATAAGTACTAGGTCGGCCAATTCCTCGTGCCTCTAATTCTTTTACTAATCCTGCCTCACTATATCTTCCAGGTGGTTCTGTAAATCTCTCTTCATTATTTAATTTTAAGAGTTTTAATTTTTCGTCTACTTCTAGTTTTGGTAATTCTACGTCCTCACCTCGGGCATTACGATCAACTGCAAGCCATCCATCAAACAATACTCGGGAACCATTAGCAGAAAAATCCGGATAATCATGGACATCTTTAATGTTTGCAATTATTTTTGTTTTTAATAATTTTGCATCAGTCATTTGAGAAGAAACAGTTCTTTCCCAAATAAGTTTATATAAATTTTCTTGTTCAGAATTTCCAGCTGATTTAATATTTATATGAGTTGGACGAATTGCTTCATGTGCCTCTTGAGCATTTTTACTTTTTGTCTTATAAATCCTTCCTTCTGCATATTTTTCACCATATTCTTTTTTAATAAGTGAAAGTATCTGAGTTCTAGCTTGTTCAGACAAATTTGTGCTATCAGTTCTCATGTAGGTGATATGTCCGGCTTCGTAAAGTTTTTGCGCAATTTGCATGGTGCGAGAAGGGGAATAACCAAGACGAGAACTTGCTGTTTGTTGTAAAGTAGAAGTGGTAAATGGTGCACGAGGAGAACGTTTTTGTTCCGAGCCTTTTAAATCTTTTACAAACCATTCTCCTTTTTCTGCATTTTCTACAATAAATTGCATTTCTTTTTCTTCACGAGGTTCTAGAGAGCATTCTAAAGTTAAATTATCTTTATGTTCACTTTCGAAAAGACCCGAAATTCGCCAGAATTTTTCTGGAATAAATGCGCGGATTTCGCGTTCTCGTTCCATGATGATACGGAGTGCGGGCGATTGTACTCTTCCGGCTGAAAGACCATATCGTACTTTTTTCCAGATCAATCCTGATAAATCATAACCGACAAGTCTATCTAAAACCCGTCTGGCTTCTTGGGCTTTCACTAATTTAAAATCTATCTCTCTCGGATTTTTCAAAGCTTCTTCTACTGCCTCTTTGGTTATTTCATAAAAAGCGGCTCTTTTAATAGGAGCTTTTACTTTAGTCAATAATTCTTTTAAATGCCAAGAGATGGCTTCTCCTTCACGATCGGGGTCTGTCGCTAGTATTATTTCCGTGGCTTTATTCCCAAGATTTTGTAATTCATGCACCACTTTTTCTTTTCCTTTTGAAATTTCATAATGTGGAATAAATCCTCTTTCAATATCTATCGCTTCTTTGTTTGATTTTGGTAAATCACGGATGTGTCCGACAGAAGCGCGCACGGTATATGCTCCATCTAAATATTTTTCGATGGTTTTTGCTTTGGAAGGTGATTCAACAATTAATAATTTCATAACGTCTCTAGTATTACACGAATAGATATTTATTTGCAAATAAACTTGACAAAGTAGTACATAATATGTTATCCTCATAAGAGTATTCGATCATTGAAAATAGTGGTTTTTTTGAGTATATTATTTGGTTTATAGAGTTACTTAACTTTAGGGGATTCTATAGACCAAATAATAATCACTTAATTTTTAAAAGCCATGAAAACAACCATCACCTTTTTGTTTATGATTGCCTTGCTATTCGCAGGATGTACGAAAAATTTAGTTTCGTATTCTACCTCTACCAGGCAGGACGAGGAAACTGAAAAAACAATTCAGTTCACTTTATCCTCAAAAATGGATATTGTCCTTGAAAGAGCAATGTCAGAATCAGAGACTAAAGTGGACAAAGGTGTTCTTGTAATTAAAAACGGGAAAAAAATAAACCAGGTGATTATTCCTGGTGGGACCAAGGGAGCAATCATAAATAGGCTGGGAGACATCGTTTGGGTGTCCTTTGAAAAGGACGACAACCTTTGGCTGCCTTTTCAGGAAAGTGCAAATAAAAAAAACGACTATGTACTTATTTCTCCTGACAGTTTGAAATACGGAGACGAGACATATGGTATAACGTCTGGGAGATTCAGCCAAATTTTATTTGACTTACAAAAGATTAATAAAAAGAATAAACAAAAACACTTTGCGAAAGGACGCAAGGTATGAAGAAATAATGATGTTATTTATTTTTGAAAAATTTTAGGGTTTGATGCACACAATGCGTCGAGCCCTTTTTTATTTATATTTGACAAAAACCGAATTAAGCATAAAATCAAAGAAAATATTGTTGTTTTTAAAAACCAGGAACCATGATAGTAGATATTATATCCAAGAAAGATTTTTTCAAAAATGGATACAAAGAGTGTGTTTTTATCCATTGTTTTCCAATGCTTTATTCTTATGAAGAAATTCTTTTAAAAGAATTAAAGCATCGTTGGCCAAAACTTCGTAGTGTAGTTCTTAAAAGGGAGTTGTCCAATAGAGAATGTGCTAAATTTGTTTCAAATTTTGGGGAACTTCATCTCATTTCTCTAAAACTAGCTGAACCAGGTAATATAAAAGAAACTAAGAAAGTTTTAAAGAATATAAATAGTATTGTAAATGATATGGATTATCCGATAAATAAAATTGCTAGGGTATATCTAACCTCCTTCAACACAGGAATAAGTGAACAATACAAAGACGAGATTTTAAAAATTTTTTCAATTTCTAAAAGGAAATTTGAAATCTACGACTAATAAAAAGATAAAAGGTAAAACAAAAAAAAGAGTCCGGCCACATTAATTTGTAGTCGGAATTTTTAATTTAGCCTAATCTCACCCAATTCTTCTTTAATAATTCCTTTTATTTCCATTACTGAGAGTACGGAATTGGCTTCATTTGTAGGCATTTTTGTTGCTCTGATTAAATCATCACGAGGTATTGGTTCTCGAAGTAAAGTAATTATTATTTTTTCTTCTTTTGATAAATCTTCGAAAAGGGATGCTTGTCTGTCTTCTTTTTTCTTTTGTTCAAAACCAAGTGCTTCAAGCACATCTTCTGCGCAGGTGATCGGTGTTGCTCCTTGGCGAATTAATCTGTTTGTTCCTTTTGAGTTTGGCGAAAAAACAGAACCAGGAATAGCGAGCACATCGCGATTGTATTCAGTAGCAAGTCGAGCGGTGATGAGGGTACCTGACCTTTCTTCTGCTTCAACAATAAGTACAGCACGAGAAATGCCGGCCATCAATCTATTGCGCATCGGGAATGACCATTGGGTTGCTTTGAATTCTGGTTCAAATTCTGCAATCAAACATCCACCTTTTTTCACAACTTCAGCCATTAAAGCAACATTTGTTTTTGGGTACATTGCGCTTGTGGAAAGTCCCGAACCGGGGAAAACTAGAGTTTTGAGACCTACCTCCATAGCTTTTTTATGAGCGATAGTGTCTATGCCCATTGCAAAACCAGAAACTATCACTATAGGATAGCCAGCAAGTCCGGCAATTATCTTTTCACAGATTTCTTTTCCATAGGAGGTGTGTTTTCTAGAACCAACGACAGATAAATAAATTAAATCAGAGTTGGGATCGGGTAATTCTCCCATAATCCAAAGTTCTTCTGGGGGTTCTGGAATTTCAAGTAATGCTTTAGGGAATTTATTTTTTGGTAGTTTTTTGATTTCCATAAAAAATTCACTCGATATATCTTTGTTCATTAATGATGCTACTTTCCATTATATCAATTTTCGTATATAATAAAAGTATGTTAGATATCAAATTCATTCGTGAAAACAAAGAAATAGTGCAAGAAGGCGCTAGAAAAAAGCGCGTGGAAGTTGATGTTGAAAAACTTATTGCGCTTGATGATGAACGTCTAAAAATTCTCAAAGAAGTAGAAGATATTCGAGGTGAAGTCAACAAAGTTTCAAATGATATTGGTAGAAATCAAGATCAAGCTCTTAAAATTCAGTTGATTGAAGAAATGCGAGTGGTAAAAGAAGATCTAAAGACCAAGGAAGAGAAATTAAAATCTATCATTGAAAAATGGCAAAAGTTAATGCTACAAGTTCCAAATGTAACCTCTCCTGATGTTCCAGAAGGTCCCGATGAATCTGGAAATGTAGTGATTCGAAATTGGGGAGAAAAACCAGTTTTTGATTTTACTCCAAAAGAACATTATGAAATTGGCGAAAAGCTTGGAATCATAGACAATCAAACAGCCGCAGAAGTTTCCGGAGCAAGATTTACTTATTTAAAGGGTGATTTAGTTTTAATGCAATTTGCTTTGATAAATTTTTTATTTGAAATTTTAACCAATAGAGAAATTTTAGAAAAAATAGTAAAAGAAAAAAATATTAATGTAAATCCAAAACCGTTTTTACCAATTATCCCTCCTTTTATGGTAAAACCAAATACTTATTTAAAAATGGCTCGCCTTGACCCAAAAGAAGACAAATATCATATTGAAGTTGATGATATGTATTTGATTGGTAGTGCTGAACACACCCTCGGCCCAATGCATATGAATCAAACTCTAAATGAAAAAGATATGCCTATACGCTATGTTGGTTATTCTCCAGCATTTAGGCGTGAAGCAGGGAGTTATGGTAAAGATACTAAGGGAATATTACGAATGCATCAATTTGAAAAACTAGAAATGGAAACTTTTTGTTTGCCTGAAAATTCAATTCCTGAACAAGAACTTTTAGTTGCTATTCAAGAATATTTTTTACAAGCTCTCAAACTTCCTTACCAGGTTGTTTTGATTTGTACTGGGGATATGGGAAAGCCTGACTATCGCCAGATTGATATTGAAACTTGGATGCCAGGGCAGAATACTTATAGAGAAACACACACTGCAGATCTAATGACCAGTTTTCAATCACGAAGGCTAAACACTAAAGTTAAAAGAGCAGATGGAAAAATAGAACTTGTTCATATGAATGATGCCACGATTTGTGCGATGGGTAGAACGATGATTGCGATTCTCGAGAATTATCAACAATCAGACGGCACAGTAAAAATTCCGGAGGTTTTAAGAAAATACATGGGAGGAAAAGAGTTTATTAAATAGTAAATAAATGAATGAGAAAAAATGTTGTTTTAAATTCTCCGCGTCTTTTAGAACTGAAACGCAAGAAACATAAATCTGCTAGAAAAAAGATGACCATTTTTTTGATTATTCTGTTCTTAATTTTTTTAGGACTTTCTTTTGCCTCTAGAATTCCAGCTTTTAATATAAATAATGTTTCTGTGTCTGGAAATAGAATTGTTGAATCAAAAGACATTGAGAATATTATAAAAAGCGAAATCTCGGGTCACTATTTATGGCTTTTTCCAAAGACAAATTTTCTAATTTACCCAAAACATCAAATCTTGAATGAATTGAATAATAAATTTAAAAGATTAAAAAGCATTTCAATTGGGGTGGACAATTTTAAATCCTTAAATGTTTCTGTATCTGAATATGAAGGGAAATATCTTTGGTGTGGAACCTTGATTCCGGCATTGAGAAGTAATAGTGAAGATAATAAATGTTATTTTTTAGATTCAGATGGTTATATTTTTGATGAAGCTCCTTATTTTTCAGGAAATGTTTACTTTAAATTTTATGGAGATTTAAATGAAGAAAATCCTACGGGCTCATATTTTATGAAAGATAAATTTACGAAAATAGTTGAATTCAAAAATACAATCGAAAAAATGAATTTAAAACCCACTGCCTTTTGGTTAGATAACAATAGAGAAGAAGGAAGTTTCTCTATTTCTTCAGAGCCAGCAATGGGACCTAGTATAATCTTTAAAATTGATTCAGATTACGAAAATATGGCTGAAAATTTGCAAGCGGCTATTTCGACTGAGCCTTTACATACTGATTTATTAACCAAGCTTCCTTCACTTTTATACCTTGATTTACGTTTCGGAAATAAGGTATATTACAAATTCAAGTGAGTAATTTTTGGGAAAAATTAGATAAACCATTTTTTTGCTTGGCTCCAATGTCAGATGTCACGGACGTTGCTTTTCGATATATTTTAGCGAAATATAGCAAGAATAGAGAGAACAAAAATAAAGTTGTTTTTTGGACAGAATTTGTGGCGGCGGATGGCCTGGCTAACAAATTTGCCAGAAAAAAATTAGCCCATATTTTAAAATTCAAAGAAAGTGAAAGGCCTATCGTGGCGCAAGTTTTTGGTGCCAATCCTGAGAACATGAAGATAGCTTGTCAGTACATAGCAAGTCTTGATTTTGATGGAATTGATATAAATATGGGTTGTCCAGATAAATCTGTCATTGCTCAAGGAGCTGGGTCTGCTCTTATCAAAACACCGAAACTTGCTCGAGAAATTATACAGTCGGCGCATGAGGGAATAAAAATTGCTGGAAAAAATATTCCTGTTTCAGTTAAAACGAGAGTCGGCTTTAATAAAGAAGAAATTGATACTTGGATTCCAGAAATTTTAAAAGAAGATATTTCAGCTCTTACGATTCATCTACGAACTAAAAAAGAAATGTCTCTCGTCCCAGCCAATTGGGATTATCTTAAAAAAATAAAAAAATTAATAGAAAAAAGTGGGAAAGAAATTTTACTTATCGGAAATGGCGATGTGCGGGATTTAGAGGATGCAAAAAATAAGGCAGAAAAATATGGTTGTGATGGAATTATGATTGGAAGGGGTGTTTTTGGGAACCCGTGGGTGTTTGATTCAGCTTCTTCCAATTTTTCGTCCCTGCGCCCTTCTCGGAATACCGAGTGGGACCCTCGGGAGCAAAAAATCGAAAGAAGCTTCATTAAAGAAAAACTGGAGATACTTATAGAGCATACTCAAATTTTCGAGCGTGAGCTTTTGCAACCAAAACATAAAAATTTTGCGGTGATGAAAAAACATTTCAAATCATATGTAAATGATTTTCCTGGTGCCAAAGAACTTCGTATGAAACTAATGGAAACCGAGAATTCCAAAAAGGTAGAAAAAATAATCAAAGATTTTCTTAAAAAACCTGTTGAGAGATAAAGGTATTTGTGTTAAAATGAAAACAATGTCCGAGAAAAACTTAGCCTTATATCGTAAGTATCGCCCAAGCACTTTTGATGAAGTGTTAGGGCAAGACCATATTACCAAGGTTTTAGAAAGTTCTATCAAAGATGGTAAAGTCTCGCATGCTTATCTTTTTGTGGGGTCCAGAGGCACAGGTAAAACCTCAGTAGCTCGTATCTTTGCTGACAAAATCGGAGTTTCTAAAAATGACACTTATGAGATAGATGCTGCTTCCAACCGTGGAATTGATGATATTAAAGAATTACGCGATGGGGTAAATGTTTTGCCTTTTGATTCAAAATTTAAGATTTACATTATTGATGAGGTACACATGCTCTCAAAAGACGCTTGGGGGGCGTTGCTAAAAACGTTAGAAGAGCCACCAAAGCATGTTATTTTTATTTTAGCGACGACGGAATTGCAAAAAGTGCCTGAAACGATTATTTCTCGCTGTCAGGTTTTTACTTTTCGAAAAGCATCAGATATTGTTTCCCGAAAAATGATTTTGGATGTTGCTAAAAAGGAGGGATTTGAACTTGATTCCGGTTCTACAGAACTTATTTCAATTTTGGGTGATGGTTCCTATCGAGATGCGCTTGGAATTTTACAAAAAGTTTTAAATTTTTCTAAATCAAAAAAAGTAAAATTAGAAGACGTGGAAAAAATTACCGGCGCGCCAAAGACAACTTTAGTAAATGAATTTTTGTCAGCAATTGTAAATAAAAATATTGAAGAGGGAATTGCAGTCATTGGAAAAGCTTCAGCTGAAAATCTGGATATGAAATTATATTTGAAATTAATTATTCAGAAATTCCGCATGGCAATTATTTTGCGCTATGCTCCGAAACTGGAAAAAGAAATGGATACTGGTTTATCCGAAATTGATTTAGCTTTCTTGAAAGAATTAGTAAAAACGGATAAAGAAGGAATGATGCGTTCACCAACGCTTTCAATTTTACTTGAAGCATACCAAAACATAGATCGAGCGTTTATCTCTGAACTTCCACTTGAACTCGCGCTTATAAAAATTCTCGCGGGAGAAAAATAAAAAGTTAATTAGAACCCGTGCAACCGACACGGGCATAGAGAAGAGTTTGGTAGGGCTTGGTGAGGTCGGGAATTAGGATTCCTTTTTGTTCAATGAGCGGATAACGCAATTTTTCTATGCCGGTTTTGTTTGCCTGATATATTTCTTTTTCTTGATTATGTGAACCTTCTATAATATAAGAAAAAACATCATTAATAATATTTTTGTCTAAAGTTCCTTTAATCGTCCCAGTGTAGCCATTTGTCATATCTGGACCTTTTTGAGTGCCAGTTTTTGTGCCGGAAACATTTTTCCCGGCAATAGTTATATTCAAGAATTCATTTACAGTATATGGCGCATCAGTGGTGGCTTCATGACTGTAAACATAACACTGATTACCGTCTGTTAAGGTGACGTTTGGTTGAGTTGCTGAAACGGGGCATTCGTTTGCCGAAACTTTTTTGTAGGGGACAGACGTATCATAAGTTATTTTACTTAGATCAACGAAATGAGTGCCCGTCGCATCATCTGGTTTGCCTGATCCTCGGAAAAAATTATCACCAACTTTTTTAAATATTATTTGATTTACAGATAAAGTTCCTTCTGATTGGAAAGTATAATCTGCGAGCAAGATATTATCCTTGAAGGTACCTTTCAAGGTGCCTGTTGAACTATCTTTTTCAGCATTATTAATATCAAGTTCTCCACTGAAAGTTTCTCCTTGTTCAGATAAAATTCTGAGAGTGTAAACATCTTTGGCTAAATATCCAACATAACATCCTACGACAGAATTTTTAATTGGCGTTTTATTTTCCGCTTGAAGAATTTGGTCGACAAGTTTTGGTACCCAGATCTTTTGCGTAGCTAAGGCAATGATGCCGATAATTATTAAAATCAAAAGAAAAATCCTAATAGTTTTCATATAGTATTTTACTGATTATTGTGTCTTTGTTTGTAATTTTTTTGATAATGAATGATTGCAGGGATACTGGCAGCCACTGGAAGAGAAAGAAACGCTCCTAAAATACCAAATAGGCTTGCTCCAAGTAATACAGACAAGAAGACAATTGATGGGAAAAGATTTAATGCCTTGTTATAAATCATAGGAGAGATGATTGCATTTTCAACTTGTTGGTAAATGAGGTGCAAGATAATCACAAGTATTCCAGTAAGTGGTGATACCCCAAAACCGATAATAACGGCAGGGATGGCTCCGATAGTTTGGCCAACCAAAGGAAGTAAATCTATAATTGCTGCAAAAATTGCGAGGGGTAAAGCAAACGGTACGTGTAAAACCGAAAGTCCAGCAAATACGACAATTCCACAAATAACTGAGATAAGAAGATTTCCCCGAATATATTTACCAATAACAGAAGCTATTTCCTTTAGCAGTTCTTTTATTTTATCTCTTTCTCTTCCTGGAACAACATGCAAAAATAGCTCGAGAAGTCTTTCCGCGTCATACATTAAAAAGAAAGTCAGTACTATAGTACTAACAATAGAAAAAACTACTAGAGCGATGTTTATAGTGGCATTTGTTGCAGTTGTGTAGTCAAAGTGAGATTGGAGATATGCGAAAATATTAAAATTTCCAAAGAAAGTTGAATGACTAATAATCGAGTTTAAGCTTGTCAATAAATTTGGAATTTCTATCGCAATACGAGGGATGAAAATATATCCTAAATAAATAAAAGGAATCATTGGAACAATGAAAACCAAAAAGATACTGAGGATCAGAGGAATTTTGGTTGCTCTTTTTAGTTTTTTAATGATTGGATAAAAAGAGACTGTCAAAACAGCTGCAATAATAATAACAGGGAGAATTGATAATACCTTCCAACAAAGGAGAACTATAATTCCCACTACAACTACTCGCGTGAGAGCTTCCCAACTAAAGGGGTGTTCATGTTTTTCCATACTTTAATTATACCAAAATCTAAAAATGTTTGATACTATCATTAGGTGAGTATTTAAGGTTCTTCTACCCAGTTAATAAGACCGGCAAACATGCCGTTCTTTGATAATAATTCTTTATACATATTTTCAGGCAAGACATTTTTCAAATCAAACAACAAATTCATAATCGCTGATTTATATTCGGTGAATCCATTGTTGTGCAGAACAGCATAATATTTTTTTTTATTCAATTCTTCCGTATTAGAATAATTCATCCGTTCTGGTAGTGGATCGACTTGTTCAATCTTGACTAAGCTGGCATTGATTTTTTCTATTTCTTCTTTGGGAAAATTTGGGATTTTTATAAATTCTCTCAAGGCGCTTTTTAAAACAGCGATATTCCGATTTGCCTTTGCAAATTCTTCTCCAGCTATATTCTCCATTATTTGCATCAATTCCTTATCGTAATATTGTGCTTTTTTTTGTAAAATGTTTTTGAATTGTTGACCAAGATATTCTTTGCCTTCCGGTTTTCTTATTTGTAGACCAAATGATTCACTGGGCATAATAATTTAGGTTAAAAATTAAAATATATCAACCAATTCTCTATATTTATAGAGCCGTCTCACTAATAAAGTTATTACATAATAACCTTAGTTTTATTTTTGTTTATTAGATATATGGGAAGATTTTAGAATATCTTTTATGAAGAAAAATAAAAATTATGGAGTCAAATAATAATAACACGGGTGATTATTGCCAGTACCAGCTGTCCACGGGTAATATCCCTCATATGTCCCTATATTACTAAGACAAAAAATTTTACCAGAATTTAATTTAACAGTAATACTATATAGGTCATATCTAGGACCTACGTAAACCCAAGGAGTAGCGTCTTTATATTCAGTAATCCCGATTAAAAATTGATATTCCAATCCTGGATCACCAAAATTTCCAACACCTATTTTATAGATAGCTGCGCATATTCTTTGTGCTTCAGTTGCCATATTTCCCGTTAAGTTAGAACAATTTTTATTAACAAAACCGCCAAGCCATAATCCAGTTTCGCCATAATTACTGTAATTACCATTTAAAAAACTCTGTTCAATTACTTTTCCTAATTCACTCACCTCCTGTTCTATGGCGACATCTTTTGCCTTTACGCGAGCAGAATCCAAAACTGTAAATATGACAGAAGACAAAAGACTAATAATAGATATTGTTACAAGAAGTTCAATAAGCGTAAATCCCTTCTTATTGTTTTTTGTATTTAAAAAATACATATATAAATTATATGTTTATTATATCAAATAATAGTCAAAACGTTGACTAGGAGTAATTCACTTTATTAAGTTCAAGATTTTTAATCTAGTATTATTTTTTCCAACGTGGGGCAAATCCAATCATCCACGTAAATAGTTTTGCTTTAATAGAACTCATACCTTTTGCTACCATGGCTTCATATGAGCGTTTTTTAAATTCATTTACGTCATTTCCTTCATAGACAAATTTTCCATTTTTAAAACAGTAACTACAATATTGCTCAGATTCTCTTTGTCCAGGATCTTTATTAAAAGGCATTAAACAACTTTCACATTTTTTATTTTTCATAAAAATATTTTTTATACTATTTTTTAGCACGGAATAAATTAAAAGTACCACTGAAGTTTTCGTTGATTTTATCATTCGAACCAGTTCTTGAGAAAGTGCCAGTTATATCGTTATTTGTGTAAGTTGCTTCATACGCTAGATTAACACCGAGAATTGTTTGGCCTTGGATAGTCAGTTTATCTCCAGTAATCTGTGCCTGGATAGTTTTACTGATACCACTGACACATTTAGGTGCTTGAGTAGGAGTAGTTTTGCTGGCAATAGACCTAATGGAAGTGTAACAAAGGTTGTTGTAGGTAACCGTACCAGAAGCGACATTATTTTCTACTTTATCGATTGTTAAACTTATATCACCGCTAACATTTATATCAGCAGTTGTTTTTCCAATTGTTATCTTGCCTGATCCCTGCATACCTTTACCCGTTACAGCTGAAACCCAATTCCCAACCAAATTTTCAGGTTTGTTTTCCATTTTATTGGATTTCGATTTTCCCATGATTAGCACAATTATTAAAATAATTATAATTAAAATTACAACACCGATCATATAATATTTTGATGAAGATTTTTTTTCCATAAATTTTTATATTAATTTAGATAATATTAACTTTTAATAATAGAAATTATATAATTTATTTTTTGAATAGGGTATTTAGTTATGCACAGTCACCTTAAAAAAGGATTTAGAATTATTTGAATGCAAAAGCCATTAATATAATAGTCAAAGCATTAAGAATCACTAAAGCTAATACAAATGCTGTTTTAGAGTGCATTGCATTAGGATTCATTAGAATAAAAACTGTGTATATTATTGCAACAATCGCCGCACCAAGAAAATTTCCTTTTATCATAGTTTTATAGTTATGTTAAGTTAATCAAATACTTACTCGACCTTTAAGAATTATATCAAATTTATGAGCTATGTGTCTGGTACCATATTGGAATCGCCTTGAATGTACAGAAATAAAAAGAAGCTACAAAAGATAATTGCATTTGCAGCTTCTTTTGGTAGCTTCTTGTGTGTTCACTTATTCTTTAACCCCCCTACACATGTGCACGATGTGTCCGAATTTCGTTCTTTTTTCCCTGTAAAGCTTAAGTGCATCAGTTGCAGTATATTCAACACCCTCGAGTATTTCTTTCATCTGCATGCTACTCATTGAAGTGGTGGGATTTGATATTCCGGCTGCTTCTAAAATTTTCTTTGCCTTATCATATTCATAGAAAGCAAACAGGACGCCATATTTTTGTTCAAGTTCAGAATATCCCTGGAAATCAATTTCGGGTTGGGTCTGCCATTTAAATCCCATAGGAAGATCCAGTTGCAATTTCAAACCACAACTTTTAAATAAATCTCCTATTGCACTCCCTGGAACCCTACCTCCAATCAGTGAAACTACCGAACCTCCTTTGCGTAGGACTTTGTAGGCTCCAGTTAGAAATTCATACTGCGTTGCCAAACCCCACTGAGTAAATTCCTCAGGAATATTTGAACTCAGGGTATTTTCCTTCATGAAAGTTCCTTTGTTATTTCCGTCGCTTAAGTCCTTTTCTTCGTTGCAAATAAGGTTAGGAACATTTCCGAAGATTAAATCGAACTCAAGTCCTGTTTGTATCAAAGGATCACAGAGAGATCCTACTTTACCTGTAATCTTTTCCATAAGTTCTGGTAAGTTTAACAAAACATTTGCGACACCTCCTGCGGCTACTTCGTTATCAATGTCTGTCAGCACAAGGTTTTCGACTTCAGGGAAAAATATTCCCATCCCGATAGCTTCAACTCCATTACCTGCTGCAACGCATGCAATATTTGTTGGAATTCTGCCAAGATTTTTTCTGAGGAAAGGTAAACCTTTTAGTGTGTAATAGGTCCAGTTTGCTTCGTAGTCCCTATTGAAAGGGTAGACACTGTTATCTTGAATAATAACAATTTCCCCTGAGGGAACTCCACAATAGGATAAAAAATCTGTAAGCTTAATTAGTTTTTTCATGGGTTATCCTTTTAAGTTTATAATTATGTTTTTATTGTTCAGCCCAAAAATCCAATAGACACTTGGGACGAACAACAAAAAATAATTAGACTTTATATTTCAAAGTGCTTATATTTACCTACAAACTACCACACATTTAGTTGTGAGTCAATGATGCTGGGAATCTGGTATGACGTTGGAGCCCATTTGATGGGGGACAAGAGTATTACAGGAAATTAAAACCAGGATAAGGTAAATCTCCATCCAAATACCATTTATTTTTAAATTTAACTAACTTTATTATCTTTCCAGATGAAAGTTTACATGTACCATATGTATCAGTTTTTTCAATCAAACTAACACAACCACGAAAATTGTAATAATTCTCAAAAGAGCTGTGAGCAACTCTCAATTTATTTATCCAAAAGAAACCAAATATAATAAATATTAAAAGTATTACTATTACAAAAGTAATATTTTTTCTTGTATAAATTTTTTTTAAATTCATATTTTGATTATATCAAAACTAAGTTAAAAACGCTGGCTGGGAGACTTGGAATCGAACCAAGATTCACGGCTTCAAAGGCCGCTGTCCTACCGTTAGACGATCTCCCAATTTTTTAAAAACTTATGTTAGATCAGTCCCGAGTTCTTGTGAGGGGCGATCTCCCAATGTTCTTACTTCATATAAAATACACTAAAATAGACAAAAAAACAACGAATTAATAAAATTTTTTGTTCATATTGACTTTTATAATTTATTTCTTATTATTAATTTGATTGTGTTCTTTTGAGCTATATCCAGCTGCTTCATAGTCCGACCTCTATTGTGTTGGCAAGACAAAATATGAAGTACGTAGTCGACAAGTATCCTTTATTTATTGGTTACGGTTGATCAATTGAGTATTCAAGGATTGCCTAATCGTTGATCTGTTCGGAGTAGAATACGCGCTCTGCCCTTTTCAAGATGGGAAAAACAAGCGCAGTGGTCTCATGGATTTAGTTTGATTACTGGTGGTCAAATTGAGTTTATGAAACGCTTGGTCTATACGGCAAGTTGGTAAGAAGCAGCAGGTAAAGAGCTCTACCTGTTTGTGTAGTTTTTGGAACACATCCTCCTTTGCTCTGGCATACACACGTGTGTGTCAGAGCTTTTTTTATTTTGTTTCTTAAAAAAATGTTATATAATATATCATTATGGGTGCACAACAATTACATTTATTGATAACTACTCTAGGATATATTATTTCAATGTTTATAGTGCTCGGTTTTGGATTTTTCGTTTTCTTCCAGAAAGAACGCAAATCTCTAAATTATATTTGGTTATTTTTTTCTCTTTCTTTAGCGCTTTATCAACTCGCTTTTATTATCGGAGTAAACACTGACGCTAGTGCGAAAATTGCTTATTGGATTTGGTATACCAATATTGCTGAAGATATTTTGATTGGTTTATTTACATTTCACATTTTTATTCTTGCGACTGACATGTTGGAAAAATTTAAATATTTACTTAAGTTCATGTATGGATTGGCTGCTTTAATAATCGGAGCATCTATTTTTTATCCTAGCGCTTTTTTAGTTAATGTCGTTTCAAAATTTTATCTTCGTTCTTATGTCAACGCTACGGGGCCACTTTATTATGTTGTTGATGGATACTTTTTATTTGCAATTTTACTCAGTTATTATGTGCTATTCTTTAGTCGAATCCATAATGGAAAAGAGGGAAGGAAACGAATTGATTATTTCCTAGCTGGAATTACTTTTTGTTTTTTGATTGGAGCGACTGCTTTTGCGCCCGATTTTAATCTTCCAGTAGACCCGGGAATTTCTGCCTTGCTTGGTCTCTTTGTTATTCCGCTTTTTTATGGAATGATGAAAAAAGGGTTGATGGATATCCGGATTGTCATTCGTCGTACGGCTATCGTGCTTGGCTCTATTTTATTTTTTGTTGCTCTGTTGATTGTAGCTTCTTTTTTGAGTAACTGGTTGCTTGTAAACATTCCAGGTTTTAAATTTTGGATGATGCCGATACTCTTTGCGCTTGTTTTGGTTTTTATTGGTTTTATCTATTACAAAAAGGAAAAAGGAGAAGAGCAGTTAAAATATGAATTTATCACAGTGGTAACACATAAATTTCGCACTCCACTTACCCGTATTAGATGGCAAACAGATGAACTTATTAAAGAGCCTAATTTGTCTCCTGAAACACGTATTGGTCTAGAGCAGGTCAAAGAATCAACTCTTGAACTTATTCGTCTTTCAAATTTGCTTATCAACTCAAGTCAACAAGAAACTTATCGTTATACTTATAAAAATGTTTCTTTGTCCTTACTGGTAGAAAAAGTTCTAGCCACTTTTAAAAACTATCTGGTTTCAAAAAATATTAATTTTTCAGTTGAGATAGCTCCAGATTTACCTTTGATATATGCTGATGAAGAAAGATTAGATTCCGCAATATATGTTTTAGTGGAAAATGCCATAACTTATACTGGTTCCAATGGAACAATTAAAATTAAAATTTCTACCGAAAAAGATACGGTAAGGTTTTCTATCACAGACAATGGGATAGGTATTGCCGAAAAAGACCAAGGACGTGTTTTTGGTCGTTTTTATCGAGGAGAGTCAGCTCGAAGCACTTCTCCGGGAGGAGTTGGTCTCGGACTTTCCATGACAAAAAGCACGATAGAACATCAAGGTGGTTCAATCGGTTTTTCATCTCCAGGACTCGGAAAGGGAACTACATTCTGGTTTACTTTCTTGGCTCAAAAAAATAAATAAAATAGCTACTTATCTTAAAATAACAGTTGACTTTTATTTAAATAAATGATATACTATAGGTAGACAAAAGTACCTTGCTTTAAAAGGTTTTTTGTGAACTAAAAACACTAAAAAATACTCTAAAAACACTAAAAATTGAATTTATGAAAGAGACACAGACATTAACCGAAAAAGACATGCTATTATATCTTGCATGCAGAAGGATTTTAGGGTTTCTTGAGGAGAAATTCCAAGATATTCCTTCTATTAAGATTTCGATAATGGTGAATAAGTCCATGGTCGAAAGTCTTGACTGGGACCGTTTGTTTAATGATAATTGTTGGAAATCGTTCTTAGAACGTTTCCAAAGGAGTAAATTATTTGACAAATCGGTTGAACCGACAATGAAAACACTGAGAAAGTATTATGAGGTATAATTTCCCTTTATGGGAAAAAGTTGACAGCAAAATTGCTCGTCAACTTTTTTATTTTTATATTGAAAGATGTTATCATATATTTATGAATTCAAAAGCATTGGTTTGGATTGGAGCAACGGTTGGTTCTGTTGTTGGAGGTTTGATCCCTAGTTTATGGGGAGCTGATATTTTTTCATTAGCCCCACTTGTCTTCGGGTCTATCGGAGCGATAATAGGAATTTATCTCGGCTTTAAATTAAGTAATTAAAATTATGTTATAATAAAAATATTATTCAATTAACAAAAAATTTTATGGCGAAAGGAAATAGTCATCCCAAAAAAGAAGCAAAGAAACCAAAAAAAGCAAAGAAATAGTTTTATTAAAAACAGCCAAGAAATTTTTCTTGGCTGTTTTGTTGGACTACTTAAAAAGAGTATGTTATACTATATATGTGTTTAGACACAAGGAACATCGTCGAAGTTTCAAGCAAAAATTTAACTAAAAAATCACATGATGACAGGAACAATCAAAACTCTTACGGATAAAGGATTTGGATTTATTGCTCGCGAAGGCGAAGCAAAAGACCTTTTCTTTCATTCGAAAGAACTTGTTGGCGTTACTTATGATGAACTCAAAGTTGGCGATACCGTCACTTTTGAAGTAGTTCAAAGTGAAAAAGGACCAGCCGCTACCCAAGTATCTCGCGCATAATTTAATTATTGCGTCTTAGAAAAACCTTCCGATCAAAACCGGAGGGTTTTTCTTTTTGGGAAAAACATTTTATGTTATGATGTATCTTTATGAACAAAATCAAGCCAATCGTTTTACCGAAAGACAATGGTCCACACGATTTTATTATTGAGTGGTGGTATTTCAATGGACACCTAGAAGACGAAGAAGGTAAAGAATACAGTTTTATGGATTGTTTTTTTAAAGTTAATTTGTTTAAAGTAAATATTCCACATATTTTACCGCACAAAATAGAAGATCATTTTAAAAATGGAGAATATATTCATTTTGCACATTCCGTAATTTCAGACATTTCAAATAAAAAAAGCTATAAAGAAATTCAGGATATTTCCTTGATATCAAAAGACAGTTTCAAAAAAGAACTTTTAACTATAAGTTATAAAAATGGAGATTTTCTGGAAAATCGTTTAGATTCAGAAATTATAGAAACTTCACCAAATAATTTTGAACTTAAAACAAAACATTTGGATTTAAATTTAGAATCAAAGAAGAAACCGATGCTTGAAGGAGGCCACGGTTATGTTGGGACACCTGTCGCTGGAAGCTATTATTATTCCTTGACCGACCTTGAAGTTAAAGGAAAAATCAAAATAGCCGAAAAAGAAATCAGGGTTACAGGGAAAGCTTGGATGGACCATCAATGGGCCGATGCAACTTATAAAAAAGACAAATGGACTTGGTTTTCATTTCAGCTTGAAAATGGTACTGAAATAATGTGTGTGGAATACGCCACCCTAAAAGGAGCGGATTTACTAATCAATACTCTCGATAAAAATGGGAATCAGAAACAATATACAAAAGCAAAGATTAAACACAATAAAAAAAATTGGAAAAGTAAAAAAACAAAAGCAAAATACCCGCTTTCTTGGGAGATAGAAATTCCAGAGGCAAAAATGAAAATAAAAACAGAAGCAATCATGAAAGACCAAGAAATGATTTTTGGGCAGATAAATTATTGGGAAGGTCCGATGAAAGTAAGAGCAATGATAAATGGAAGGAAAATAAAAGGAAAAGGGTTTATGGAGCTTGTCGGCTATCCATCCGACTACAATTATTTACTTTTAGCGAGCGAAGAAATAGAAGAAAATCTTATCAAAAAAATCGGAAAGGTCTTTAAGAAGAAATAGAAATTATTTTATCTACTGAGTGGTAATTCAATGAAAAATACGGCACCTTTGTCTCTACCTTTTGATTTAGCATAAATTTTCCCTCGATGCAGAGTGATTATTTGTTTGGACAAATAAAGTCGTAGACCCATTCCATCTGGGTAAGCGAGCGCTGCTTTTTTACCACGATAAAATCTCGAGAAGATTTTCATTTTTTCGTAAACACTTAAGCCGAGTCCTGTGTCAGTAATATAAAAAAGTAATTTCTTGTTTGATTTTAAAACACAGTCAATTAAAATTTTTCCTCCGCTTGGTGTATAGACAATACCATTTTCAATAATGGTATCCATAACAAAACTTATTTTTTTTAAATCAAGAGTCAGAAGGGGAATGTCTTTAAAGGTAGAAACTTGAAAGGCAATATTTTTTTTATTTATTTCTTCTCGGTATTTCGTTATTGAATGTTCCACAATATCTCTAAGAGAAGTAGCCACAAAAACATAACCAGAAGTATTCTTAATATCTTTAATCCCGGCGATTGAGTCGACAATTTCTAAAAGTTTATCGGTTGCATTGTTTAAATTCTGGATATATAAAAGTTTTTCATTTTGGGGTAAATCTTTTTCCAATTCTTTTGAAATCCAATTAATACGAGTGAGAGGGGTACGAAAGGTGTGATTTACAATAGAAGTAAATTCGTATTCTACCTTCCTTGCTCTATTGCGAGTTCGAATGTAAGAATAGATAAAATATAGAACAACAACAAAAAACAAAATCAACCATATATTATTTGAGTCCATAGATACATTTTAACTCATTATTATAATATTTCAAAACACAAAGACATTCTGTGGAAAATGAGTGTTTTTAAATAGATTTTTTATTAAACATTGTGATATAATAATCTCGTGAGCTGGTGGAAAAAAAGAAAGGAAATAGAACAAAAACAGAAAGTTTCTGATGTATTTTTTCGTGCTAAAGACAAGGTATTGCTTGTTCAAAAAAAAGTTTTTTTATTAAAAATAAATTTAGACGAGCTTAAAAGGTTTTTCCAAAAACACAAAATCTTGTTTACTTACACTGCTTCTTTTTTGTTGGTGATTTTTATTGTAATTTTTTCCCTAAGTTCTAAAGCAGATGTAGCCAGTTTTTATCCGACCAATTGTCTCGGTTCTTGGGAAAATCCAAAAAATGCCGAAGGTGTTCCTAATGTAAAAGACAACAAAGATATAAATGATTTTTCTGCTAACAATTCTGCTATTTTAAATAATACCAATGGAGATCTTTTTTGCGGAGATTTTAGAGGAGAAATTCCAAAAGACATAGAACCAAAAAAGTTTATTTTGAAATTTTCTATTTTAGCTACAGACAAACTTTTAGAAGATCAAGAACCCGTTCCGACCCTTGATGAAATAAAAATTCCTGATTTGAAAGAAAATACACCTCCTGCTACTGATAGTACCACTTCTGACACGACTTCTTTTTTAAATAAAATTTTACCGAATGTCTATGCTCAAGAAGTTCTTCCGCCACCTGATGCTTCAGCAATTGATGGAAATTCATCTTCCGATTCATTATCAACGACTCCGGAAAATAATTCTCCAGATGACAAGAAAGACATTATCAAAGACAACACTCCACCAGATTCTTCATCTGCTGATCAAAACCAAAATAATTTGCCTCCTAGCGATGATAATAATATTGCAATTCCACCATCAGACAATTCCGCAGTTGAACAGACTTCTGTTGATACCTTACCTAGTGATATAAAAGTAGCAAATGATTATCTAAAGGTTTCTTATTCTACAGACGGTACAGATTGGAAATTACTTGGTACGATAAATGAAGACAATATTTCTGATCCAAATTTTGAAATCCCAATAGAAAATATGAAGTGGGAAGATGTTAGTAAGATTCAAATTTCAATCAGCCCAGTTATTTCTATTGATAAAAATAAAATTTTCTATCTTGATGGAATGTGGATAGAAAGCGAGTATGATAAAATTCTAAACACCAAGGCTTTACCTAAAATTTCTTTAGATGATCCATCTCTCAACATAATCAGTGGCAACGCTGATTTTTCAAATAATGAGGATATTGTATTTAATGTGAATGATCCGGCTCTTTCTAAATATGAAATTGCTCAATTAGTGACAAAAGACAAAGCGAAAATTTTAGAGGATAAGGATAAGGTTTTAGAGACTTATTTAGGAACTGAAAACATAAGTGGAGAAACACCAGTCAAAGAAGAGACACCATCAATCGAACTGCCTCCCGTACCAATGGATGGAAATCTTTTAAAAAATACAAAAAATGTAATTGAAAATATTATTTCTCCAAAACATACACCTCTGCCATCTCGATCGCCCATAGAAAATATCAAAAATAAAAAAGACAATAACATCACTTCTTTTTTATTTGGTAAAAAGGCATTAGCTGATACAGCTTCGCACATTACTGAAGTAAAAGTTCTTGATGCTAGAGGAGATAGCACAAAGATTGAAACTTCCATAGGAACCGTAATGGTGGACGGAAAAGAAGTAGAACAAGTACATGTTATAAAACCTGCTCACGAATTTAGGCCTGGAAAATATTCTTTACATATTACTCTAGAGACTGATGCGGCCATCATTGAAACAGAACAAGATTTCACTTGGGGAGTACTGGTAGTGAACACTAATAAATCGGTTTATAATGAGGGAGATAATGTTTATCTCCAAATGGGTGTGCTTAATGATGGAGGTCATACTATTTGCAATGCAGACTTAGACATGGATATCACTACTCCTTCAGGTGCTCTCAGTCATTTTTCAACTTCAGACAAAAGTATTTCAAAAAGTAAAAAATGCGGACCAGACAATATTATCAATACTCCAGATTATTTTGCCCATTTTTTAAATACAAACGAAACAGGTATTTATAAAATTAAATTAACCGCTACAACTTCGAATGGAATAAAAACAATCAATGATGGATTTCAAGTTGATCCAGATGCATTTTTTGATATAGAAAGAATTACCGCTTCTCGTATTCAACCATCAGCAAATTATCCTGTTACTTTAAATATTACCGCTAACGAAGATTTTTCTGGAACAGTGATTGAACACGTTCCGGCTTCTTTTGTTATTTTACCCGCTAAAAAAAGTATTTCTTATGATACTGTGAGTGAAACAGATACCGACCCTTCAAATTCTTCAGGGCAGGAAAAGATAATTTCTTGGAGTTTAGATTTTAAGAAAGGAGAAACAAAAACGATAGGTTATTATTATAATGCACCCAATATTTCTCCAGAAATATTTCTATTGGGTCCGCTTGAATTATTTAGTGGTAAAGAAATAGGAGACCCGACAGGTAAATTGTCAGATTTCAAAGAATCTAGAAAATGGCAAATTGCTTCTGATACCGTGACCTTCACTGATCTTCATGATTTTGAAAACAATACGGGAGTATATCCTTTTGGTTCTCTTATAAAAGCATCAGATGGAAAATTTTATGGTATGACTAATAGTGGCGGTACAAAAGGACTTGGAACTATCTTTTCAATCGATCCAAATAATGGTAACGCCTTTACTGATATTTATGATTTTGACGGTGATACTGGAGGAACTCCTTATGGAGACCTTTTAAAATTCCAAGGAGATTTGTATGGAATGACAAGCCAAGGTGGAAAAATTGGCGATGGTGTAATTTTTAAACTGACAGATAAATTCACAAAATTTCAAGTTCTCTATAATTTTGATCGAGGTAATGGAGGGGGGATACCCTATGGTTCTCTTATCTTAGGTGACAATATTTTGTATGGTATGACATTTCTCGGAGGTGCAAGCGATGCTGGTGTAATTTTTAGTTTTGACGGTCACAATTATACTGATATTTATGATTTTGACGGTAAAACTGGATTGAACCCGTATGGTAATCCTACTTTAGTTGGTGATTTTTTGTATGGAATGACTAACAGTGGAGGAACTGCTAATTGTGGTGTAATTTTTAAGTTTAGTATTAAAAAGGGTAAATACACCGATTTATATGAATTTACAGTAGAATCATCAGAAGGATTTAACCCATCAGGTTCTTTTTTGAAAAGTGGTGATTATCTTTATGGATTGGCTGGTCAAGGCGGAAACAATATGGGTGGAACACTTTTTGAATGGAATATTCATGATGACACGTTTACTAAATTATATGATATGGATTCTAATGATTTTCCTCAAGGCTCTCTTATTGAAAACAATGGATATCTTTATGGTATGACCTCTGGTGGTGGAATTAATTTTCAAGGAAGTGTTTTTAAGTGGGACATAACAAATGATGTCTATACTACAATATATGACATGGATGGCATAACAGCGGCATATCCTATATACGGTTCACTTTTATTTGATAGTGGGTATCTTTACGGACTTACTTTGCAAGGTGGCTCACTAGATAGTCTGGGTGTAGCTTTCAAATTACAAGAAGAAACTGTTCCTAGTTGCGAAGCCATAACAACTGGTAACTGGAGTGATGGTGTAAATTGGACCGGTTGTACGGGGACAGGTGGAAAACCAGGAACAGGAGACAATGTTGTCATAGATGCAGGTGTTACCATAACCATGGATGAAGCGTCAGCATCTTTAGGAACTATTACGATTGCAGATACCGGAGAACTTGATGCTAGTAATGATTTAACAGGAACAACGATTGACGTAGAGGGTGTTCTAAATACAACTACTTACACTATTACTCTTAATGGAACTTCAGGAACCTTGTTTACCTTAGGTGCAGCAGCGGTGTTTCATTATGATAGTTCTACTGTAATCATGAATCCAGATGCTAATGTTACCTTAACATCAGGAAATCCTTCTTTTTATAATCTTTCCTTAACTCCAACCATTTCCGCTAATCGTATCTACACCTTTGGTTCTGGAGCTTTAACAATCAATGGAGATTTTACAATTAGTTCGAATGCTCCTCCTCATGCTGGTATGTTTCTTTCTGTAAATATGGGAGGTGATATTACTGTAGCCTCAACAAAAACAACTATAATTACAGATTATTCTGGATTGATCACTCGTCCCGTTTCCACTGATTACAATTTAACTACCGGATTTTTAAATATTTCAGATAGTGGAACACTTGATTGCACTTCTTCCTCTTCCACTATCACCTTGACTGGAACTTCTAGAACTCTCTTTACTTTGGGTGTTGCCTTTGGTCTTCATTTTGCTGGGAATTTTACAGCAGGGTTTTCTACTGTTGTGATGAACCCTGATGCAGATGTTACTTTAACTTCTGGAACTATTACTTTTTATAATTTAATTCTCTCTCCGACTATTACAGTTGATGGTCGTATTTATTCTTTTGGTTCTGGAGTTTTAACAATTAATGGAGATTTTACAATTAATCCCAATGCTCTTTCTACCCAAAAAGTACTTATAGTAAACATGGGAGCAAATATTATAGTAAGTGGTACTACTAATATGACTGGGACAAATCAGGGACGTACAAAATTTTATACTCAGCCTGCATCTATTGTTTACAACTTATCAACTGGACTTTTAAACATTACATCTTCTGGACAAATTCTTTGTTCCTCCTCAATTATTACTCTAACTGGAACTTCAGGCACACTTTTTACTTTAGGTGGTGTATTCAATGCTGCTACTTCCACCGTTATAATGAATCCCGACGCAAACACTACTCTTACTTCAGGTAATATTTCTTTTTATAACTTAACTCTTTCTCCGACTATTACTGCAACTAGAACATATACTTTTGGGGGAGGAACGATAACTGTAAATAGAGATTTTACTATCAACCCATCAGCCTCTTCCCCATATTTACTTACAGTAAATTTAGGAAATAACACTACAGTTGTCAATACAACTACGATTACCAAAACATCATCAGCTACATCTAAGCTTGTTACTCGTCCCGTTTCCACTGATTACAGTTTAACTACCGGATATTTAAATATTGCAACCGGAGGTACTCTAGATTGCACTTCCTCTTCTTCTACCATTACTCTCACTGGAACTTCGGGGAATACACTTTTTACTCTTCTTGGGACTTTCACTTATGGAACTTCTACTGTAATAATGAATCCCGATGCTGCTGTTACTTTAACTTCTGGAACTATTACTTTTTATAATCTTTCTTTAACACCGACCATTACGAATAATCGTACAGATACTTTTGGTTCTGGGGCTTTGACTATTAATGGAAACCTTAACATCAATCCAACCAGCGTTTCTTCCTATAAATTTATCCTAAATATGGGGGCAAATATC
>TBL_comb47_HYPODRAFT_10000174_pt1 | contig 82834 bp, 64 predicted proteins | sample TroBogypolimnion_40_FD_10682 | JGI IMG/M metagenome (IMG submission 10682) | reverse complement strand
AGAACTTTGCAGATATGTATCTTGCCCAGGATCCAAGATTTAAATTCGACGTATGCCGGGCCCTTTACAAGGGCATATTGAAATTTCTCTCTTACCAGAACGGATATTCCTTTGTGGTGCAACCCTTGCCAGTCGACCATATGGGAATGAGATTAGTGGGTCACCAGTTGCAACTCTCGTGGTCTCCGGTATTGGATTTACTGGAGCCCTCTGCAAAACCTGCCGGTTTCCGGGTGTATACTCGGATAGAAGATGGCGGCTTTGACGACGGGATGGTTGTCAGGGATAGTACCTTGTTGCTAAATGATCTAAAGCCAGGAACCATCTACAGTTTCAAAGTCTCTGCATTCAATGAGGGTGGAGAGAGCTTCCCATCCGAAACACTCGCCTGTTCGCTGCCTGTCGATGAAAAGAAACCTGTGCTAATTGTCAACGGCTTCGACAGAATCTGCGCTCCGGCAGCCTTCGACAATGGCAAACAGGCCGGATTCCTAGTGTCGGAGGATGAAGGGGTATCTTACCATGAAAATGTATCCTATGTAGGCGATCAGTACGATTTTGACCGCAATTCACCCTGGCTGGATGACGATGCTTCTGGCTTTGGGTCCAGCTATGCAGATCAGGAGAGCCGCATCGTTCCCGGAAACAGTTTCGATTATCCCTATGTTCACGGCAAATCTTTCCGTAGCAACGGATATGGGTTCATTTCGATGAGCGATGAAGCATTTGAGAGGCAGGCATTGAACCCATCGACATTTTCAGTGGTGGACCTGATTTTTGGCAAAGAAAAAACCACCACCAGGATGATTGGGTTTCCCGGTAGGGATTTCACCATTTTTACACCCGGAATGAGGGAAGCCCTTACCAGGATGGCCAATACCGATGGAGCTAAAATATTGGTTTCCGGCGCTTACGTTGGATCTGACCTGAAGTTGTGCGGTGACTCGCTGGCAAGAAAATTCGCTTCTGAACTCCTTCATTATACCCTGAGAACCAACCACGGTTCAAAATCAGGTCAAATTTATACCGTCAACGGGTGGAAGAAGAAGGATACAGAAGCCTATCATTATGTGAACAACTGGCATCCATCTATTTACAAAGTCGAATCACCTGACGCAATTGAACCGGCCGGGAATGGGGCATCCGTTCTTTTTCGCTATTTTGGGGACAATAAAAGTGCCGGCGTCTGTTTCAATGGCAAGTATGCAAGCATCGTCCTGGGTGTTCCGATCGAAGCAATTTCCACAGACGAGGAGCGGGATGCCCTGATCGGGCAACTGCTTCGGATACTTAATAAATAATAGCAGGCAAAAAAGAAAAATTATACCAATGAAGATTACCTGTTTTATCCCCTTCGGGAGTGAAAATGAGACAAAGGCAACGGTTAGGGAACTTAGAAGTTCAGCGCTTGTTTCCAAAATATTTTTGATCGGTTCTGACAAGGCCCTCTTCGAAGTCGAAGGTGCCGAGTGGATTCACAGTCAGGGACTGACCAGCGGATCCACCGTCCAAACCATTGCCGCCCAAAGCAGAACCGAATATACGCTGATTTACACGAGGCATAGTCCGTTGAAATTGGGTCAATATTCCCTGGAACGGTTTATCCGGGTGGCAGAAGATACCGGGAGCGGGATGGTTTACTCCAATTACTTTTCCATGAAATCCGGTGCCTTGGAACCGCATCCCGTGGTCGATTACCAGGAAGGTAGCCTGAGGGATGATTTCAATTTCGGGTCCCTCTTGTTTTACCAGAAGGATCTGTTCAAATTGGCGGCGACACAGGTTGAAAAGGAGCTCTCCCATGCAGGACTCTATGCCCTTCGACTCCATCTTTCACAGATGGCTCCAATTTTCAGGATACCGGAATACCTGTATACCGAGGAGGAGTCTGATCTGCGCCTTTCCGGCGAGAAAAATTTCGATTACGTTGATCCCAGAAACAGGGCCGTGCAGATTGAAATGGAGAAGGTCTGTACCAGTTTTCTGAAAACGGCAGGGGCCTATCTCGAGCCTGTTTTTCAACCTGTAGACTTTGGTGGGGAACAATTTCCCGTGCAGGCATCCGTCATCATTCCCGTCAGGAACAGGGTTCGTACAATTGAAGATGCCATCGTCTCCGTCCTATCCCAAAAAACCGATTTTTCTTTTAACCTGATCATTGCCGACAACTATTCGACGGATGGAACCACTGAACTGATTGAGAAATATGCCGAAAAAGATGCAAGACTGATTCATCTGATTCCCGACCGCAAAGATTTGGGAATTGGAGGCTGCTGGAATGCCGCAGCAGCACATTCGTTGTGCGGAAAGTTTGCCGTACAGCTGGATAGCGACGATCTCTATCTCGACGAAACAACCCTTCAGCAAGTCGTCGATGCTTTTTACAGGGAGCGATGTGCCATGGTGGTTGGTTCTTACAAGATGGTCGATTTTGCCCTTCAGGAAATTCCACCCGGAATCATTGACCACAAGGAATGGACTCCGGAAAATGGCCGAAACAATGCCTTAAGAATTAATGGGTTAGGTGCACCAAGAGCCTTTTATACACCTGTTCTCCGTTGCATCAAAGTGCCCAATGTCAATTATGGAGAAGACTATGCCCTCGGATTGGCCATTTCAAGGCATTACCAGATCGGCAGAATCTTTCACCCAATCTATCTTTGCCGAAGGTGGGATGATAATTCCGATGCTTCATTGAGCGTGGAGGTGATGAATGGATACAATCTTTACAAGGACAGGATACGGACCATCGAATTTCTTGCCAGGAAGGCATTGAATAAGGCTAAAAATGGATGACACAAAAATAGGTATGGCTCAAGACAGATTCAAAATTTTGCTGTTGGCACAAAACCAAACCTGGCAGCTTTCAGATGCCAACTACCGCAGCCTGGACCAGGTCGAAGAAAAGGAAATGACCATCGAAGGATGGAAGTTCAGGGTGCAGTTCAATCCTGAACGGATTCGATCCTCTGCGGCAAAAGTGGACAGCAGCTCCATTGCTGCAAGAAAATGCTTTTTATGTATCGAAAATCGACCAATAGAACAGCGTGAACTTCCGATGGGACACGATTTTCTGCTATTGGTCAATCCATATCCAATCTTCAGAACCCATTTTACGCTTCCCTACTTTCATCATACTGATCAACGGATCGCATCCAATCTGGAAGCAATGTTGGATTTCGCCCGCCAAATGCCGGGATATACCCTATTTTACAATGGCCCTGAATGTGGTGCTTCGGCTCCGGACCATCTTCATTTTCAGGCAGGAGAAAGTGGCTTCATGCCTGTTGAGGAGGAATTTGAGACATTGAAACTCCAGGCCGAATCACTGCTCCATCAATCGGAAAGACTAAAAATATGGGCTTTCAGCCATTATCTACGCAAAATGATATCCATAGAAACTTCAGACTTAAGCCTTGGAATCTCCGCGTTGGAAAATGCCATCAACTGTTTGGGTGAGCTTCAACCGGGTAAGGTGGAACCCATGATAAACCTGCTCTGCTATTGTAAGGATGAGAAATGGACGCTCCACTTTTTCCCGCGTAAGTTGCATCGTCCCTCCCAGTATTTTGAAAAGGGCGACAAGCAGCTACTCATAAGTCCGGCTGCCGTTGATTTCGGTGGGGTCTTTATCACGCCTCGTCTGGAGGACTTTGAAAAAATAACGGGAACAGCTATCCTGGATATTTTTAATCAGGTAAGCTTGGATGAAGCAGTATTTCAATACCTCAGACAATCCTTATCCAAATTCCAAAATGAGACATTATAAAATGGAACAGCCAAAATTAAAGATAGGAATCATGGCAGAGACGGAAATTCGTTTCTGTTTCAACGGTGAATATACCCTACCGGGAAATGGCATTGCCCATTCCGGGAAGCAGGTGATCCATCTGGAAAACGGGTATATTTTTCTGAATGGATTGCCCCTTTACGAACCGGAATTATGTTTTGAACCCGTACAACTGGAAACCTGCTCGTTTGAGCTTTCCGAGGTAACCATTGGTGTGCAGTTTCATTGGGAAAGAAAAGAGAATCAGCTGTTCAAAGGGGCACTCCAATTTATTTCAGCAAAGGATAAGCTTCACGCAATCAACATCCTGCCCCTGGAAGAAGATTACCTGATCAGTGTGATCTCCTCCGAGATGAGTGCCACCAGCAGTCTGGAATTGCTGAAGGCGCACGCCGTCATCTCCCGCTCCTGGCTGATTGCCCAGGTGGTGAAGGGAAAAGAACTTGGAGAATCGAAAGTCGACTACCAAACCATTTACCAGACTGAAAGGGAATACATTCGCTGGTACGACCGGGAAGACCATCAGTTGTTTGATGTGTGTGCAGATGACCACTGTCAGCGATACCAGGGAATTACCCGTCAAAGCAGCAGCCTCGTGGAGAAAGCCGTAACCGAAACCTGCGGAATGGTATTGATGTTCAATGGTCAGGTGTGTGATGCCCGCTTCTCCAAAAGTTGCGGAGGTGTGACAGAAACCTTTGAAAAGGTATGGGAGCCGGAGGTTCATCCCTACCTGCAATCATTCTGCGATTGTGCAGACGGTCACGTCAGGGTTGCCCCGCCTTTGACAGATGAGATTCAGGCCGAAAAGTGGATTCGCTCCTCCCCAGATGCTTTTTGCAACACCTCCGACCACACGGTACTGTCACAAGTGCTCAACGATTACGATCAGGAAACCACCGATTTTTACCGGTGGACAGTCACCTACCAGCAAGCCGAACTTTCGGAACTCATCCGCAGGAAAACGGGAGTTGATTTCGGGCAAATATTGGGTATTCTGCCCATGGAGCGGGGTTATTCGGGCAGGATGGTAAAAATGAAGATCATTGGCACCAAGAAGACATTAACGATCGGCAAGGAGTTGGAAATCAGAAAAATATTATCCAATTCTCACTTGTATAGTTCCGCTTTTGTAGTGGATTATGGAGAATGGGCCGGGAATGTACCCGGGAAAATCACCTTAACCGGTGCAGGCTGGGGCCATGGCGTCGGTCTTTGCCAGATCGGTGCCGCCATGATGGGAGAAAAGGGATATGCTCACGAAGAGATATTAAAACATTATTTTGTGGGAGCCGAACTGGAAAGGAGATATGAGAGATAAGACAAGAAATATGAAATATTAAACTGAGTTTCAATTTTTAAATGTCAAGTACTTCCTTCATCATCCGAAATCCAATAACTATTTGTAATTCATTTATTCCATCGCCTTAGATCATTGTTTTTTAAATCTTATCTCTCATGTCTTATCTCTCATGTCTTATCTCTCTTAGCTAATTTATTAATTCGCCTCCTAAAAACAATCCAATATAAACTGCCGTCTATGAAAAAAGCTGTTCGCAACCCCTGGGCCTGGATACCGACACTCTATTTTGCAGAGGGTGTTCCTTATGTTGTGGCAATGACTGTAGCCGTAATCATGTTCAAAAGACTCGGCATTTCAAATACAAACATAGCACTGTATACCAGCTGGTTGTATTTACCTTGGGTCATCAAGCCACTGTGGAGTCCGGTAGTAGACCTCTTCAAAACAAAGCGTTGGTGGATCATCGTCATGCAATTGCTGATTGGAGCCGGACTTGGGGGAGTAGCCCTGGCTATTCCGTTGCCTGGCTATTTCAAGGTAACCATGATCTTCCTCTGGTTGCTTGCCTTCAGTTCAGCCACCCACGATATTTCCGCCGACGGGTTTTATATGTTGGGGTTGAACGAACACCAACAAGCCTATTTCGTGGGGATAAGAAGTACGTTTTACCGCATTGCGATGATAACAGGTCAAGGATTATTAATCATTCTTGCCGGTTATTTTGAAACAACAACCGGATTGCCTCCAATTGAGATTCAGGTGAAGGCAAATCCTTCCTTTAGCCGAACGATTTCCATTCCCCGGATTTTCCCGGATTCGAATTCCCAGACTGGGAATGCCAATTTTTCTGCCTATCCGGCAGTAGCCGATCTTGCAACACAAAATATTACCGTGCGACAGATGGATTCTGTGCGCAGAATCGTCATCGCTCATAACCTCGAGCTAGGTTTTGTCGGCAACGGCCATTCCATGACCGCAGGAGAAAAAGAGGACGGTCCCTCGTACTGGTCGGAGTATGTCTCTTCACCATTGAAAAGCTTCCTGCAGACACACTTCCCGAAAACAGAAGAAATCACCACAGGTGAATTAATGACGGGAAATGTGGCCATTGTTGCCATCAAACTGAACGGCAAGCCGGAAGCAGGCAAAGAGATGATTCTCAACTTCAAAATGAAGGAGGGAAACAATGACCTAAAATTGCTGGAGGGTGAGCGGTTGGCATTTAACCTGCAGAATTGGGAGCAGCCTGCTTATCTTTTGTTTCAGGCTGATTCCAAACTCAATTCGCCATCCGAAGCCAGTTTCAAAGGAATATCCGGGAACATTCATCTTGCATGGAGTCTTACTTTTGTCATTCTGGCCATTCTGTTTATCCTCTTTTCCTTTTACCACCGCTGGATGTTGCCCTATCCTCCTTCTGACAAAAAAGTGATTCAGGGAGAAGAAAACCTGTTTCATGCTTTTTTCCGAACCTTTGGCTCCTTCTTCCAACGCAAGGAAATTTGGGTCATTCTCTCCTTTCTGTTGTTCTACCGCGTTGGAGAAGCGCAATTGATAAAAATGGCCTCTCCATTTATGCTTGATCCCCGACAGGCAGGTGGATTGGGTCTGACAACCGGCGAAGTTGGACTCATTTACGGCACTTTCGGCATATTGGCCCTCACTGCCGGTGGCATTCTAGGCGGCCTGGCAGCTTCCCGGAATGGATTCAGGTTTTGGTTGTGGTGGATGGTACTTGCCATCAACATCCCGCATGTGGCATATGTGTACATGGCCTATGCCCAACCTTCCAACTATTTTGTGATTAGTCTGTGTGCCGCGATTGAGCAATTCAGTTACGGGTTCGGCTTTACGGCCTATATGCTTTACATGATCTACATTTCAGAAGGTGAAAACAAGACGGCCCATTTTGCCATAGCCACCGGATTTATGGCCCTGAGCATGATGCTACCGGGGATGTTCTCCGGATGGTTGCAGGAGATTATAGGGTACAGGCATTTCTTTGTGTGGGTGATGCTGTGCATGATCCCTGGTGTCATTCCGGTACTCTTCCTGAATGTCAAGCCCGATTTCGGGAAAAAACATCCGTCAGAAAACATTGAATAAACCCATGCCGGAAGCAAATTTTATGAGAAAGCATGTTGTCTTGATCTTAATATCCCTTGTCGCGCAAATTTCAAATGCTCAGGTGGATCAGGGGAATTTGTTGCATCATCAATGGGTCGATTCTGTTCATATTTCCCATACTCCTATACAAAGAACAGGACAACTGGTCAAAGAGGTAAATACACCTGAGGTCGAACTCATCAGGAGAAATACAATTGAGGCATCCCTCACCTTGCTAAACAACAGGAACCATGTCATTCCCGTTTCCCATCTGGAACGTACACGAATTGCCTCGGTTGCCGTGGGAAGTGAACGAATTACTCCTTTCCAGAAGATGCTGGCCAATTATACGCGGGTGGATCATTTTCGGTTAAAACAGGATTTCACCAATGCTGAAAGAGTGGAACTTCAAGAAAAATTGAAAGGCTATGATCTCGTTATTGCCGGTATTCATTCGATGCCGGAAAGCAAACCATTCGATTTGAGGCTGGAAGGGACATCATCAAAAGTACCCATTGAAAGGCTTGATGGCGTCACGAGCGAACTGGATTCATTCCTGACTTATCTTTCCGCGAAACAAGGGACCATTGTCACCTTCTTCTGCAGCCCGACTGGTTTGTCAGAAATCCAGTCCCCATTAAATATGGACGGTATATTGTTGGCTTTTCAAAATGATTCGCTGGTTCAGGAACTTTCGGCCCAACTCATTTTTGGCGGCATTGGAGCCAAAGGGAAGCTCATAATTCCCGTAACCGGAAAGTTCAAGTTGGGAGAAGGGATTTCGATTCCGGAACCCATCCGGCTAAAATATACCATTCCCGAGGAGGTAGGAATATCATCCGGCAGAATCAACTTCCAAATTGACTCCATCGTATCGGCAGCCATAGAACAAAAGGCCTTCCCAGGATGCAATGTTCTCGTGGCAAAAGATGGCAAGGTAATTTTACACAAGGCGTATGGTTTCCATGGTTACGACCGGGTCATTCCCGAGAGCGAGAGTGATTTGTATGACCTGGCATCCGTCACAAAGATAACAGCTGGTCTTCCAATCTGGATGAAACTCTGCGATGCGGGAATTGTTAACCCCGACGAGAAGGTCTCAACTTATTATCCGGAATGGAGAAACCGGCTTTTTCACAGAAGCAACAAATCAGACATTACGGTAAGGGAGCTTTTGTCCCATCAATCCGGACTCACCCCATTCATTCCATTTTGGAAAAAAACGCTGAAAAAGGGGAAAATTACTGCAAAATGGTATGCCTTTGAAGCCGATCAAAGACACCCGCTGCAAGTTGCCAGAGGCATCTATCTCCATCATAAATTTCCCAAAAGGGTGTTCAAAATCATACGGAAATCACCGCTCAAATCCAGGGGCAGCTACATCTACAGCGACCTTCCGTTTGTACTGACCCCCATCATCGCCACCACCCTCTCAGGCAAACCTTATCTTGAACAACTGGATACCAACTTCTACCAGCCGCTTGGAGCATACAGGATTACCTATAATCCGTTGCTCAAATTTTCGGAAAATGAAATCATCCCAACGGAACTGGATAACTATTACAGAAAACAGCAACTGCTTGGTACGGTCCACGATGAATCTTCTGCCGTATTGGGAGGGATTTCAGGTAATGCCGGTCTCTTCGCCTCTGCCAATGATCTGGCCAAACTGCTGCAGATGTATTTGCAAATGGGAAATTATGGAGGAGAGCAGTACTTGAAAGAATCGACTTTGAAGGAGTTTTCAAGGGTACAATTTCCCCAGAACAACAACCGTCGAGGAATGGGATTCGACAAACCTTTGCTGAATAATTCAGAATTAAATGAAAAGGAGACCTATCCCATCAAGGCCGCCTCGTCCGAAAGCTTTGGTCATTCGGGGTACACAGGTACCTTCGTTTGGGTCGATCCAAAGTATGGACTGGTCTATATTTTCCTCTCAAACCGGGTCTTTCCGTCGCGGGAGAACAACAGGATCAGTGACCTGAATGTAAGGACAGAGATTCAGCGCATCATCTATAAAAATTGTGGTATCCAATAAGTCTGCCCGATGTAAGTTTGAACGAATCAACGCCGGTTATTGTCTTTTAAAAAACTGAATGATACATCTCCGGATTAGAATCATCCGGATGCTAAAAATTCGTTAGATTTACCATACAGATCCGATTATTCTTGGATCGTCAGTTTGTGATTACTGTTTTTTAATATCACGCATGATTTGATCGGTACATTAATAGTTAAGCACATGTCACCTCTTTTTCATCTATTGGCCGTCACTGCTTTTTGGACGGCCTGCCAATCAGATACTTCCATTGTCAGGGAGGCTGAACAAATATTCAAAACCGTTGCCCAACAATGTGCTCCCGATAGTCGGGAAGATCTGTTTCAAATCCATTTCAGTAAACCAGGGTCTAAACTCATTGCCTCAGGAGAGACAAGTTCACCAGTATACAAACAAACATTACTTTTGGCATTGGCAAAGGCAAATCTGGTCACGGTTGACAGTATCCGTGTTCTGCCTGATGAATCGATGGGAACAAAAATTTGGGGATTGGTCGATGTAAGCGTTTGCAACATCCGCGCCTTGCCCGCCCACAGTGCAGAAATGACTTCACAGGCCATTCTTGGAACTCCGGTTCACTTGTTGAAGAAATCGGGGCACTGGTTATACATTCAAACCCCCGATCATTATCTTGGTTGGGTCGATGATGATGCCATCTATCAGACAGATGCCGAGGGGATGGCAACCTGGAGAAACAACAAGAGAGTGATCTACCTCTCCGCACAAGGAGCTGGGTTCAATGCGGAGACAAAAGAGGCCGTCACAGATTTGGTTGCCGGCAGTCTTCTTAAATTGGTTGAAATCGCAAATCGCGAATCTGTAGTTGAAATGCCGGATGGCAGAAAATTTTCGATTCCGATTGCAGAAACCATGGATTTTAACACTTGGAAAGACAAAGAACTCCCAACCGCCGAAGAGTTAGGCCAGTGTGCCAAAACTCTACTGGGCCGACCCTATTTGTGGGGAGGAACCTCAACCAAAGGGATGGATTGCAGCGGATTTGTGAAAACAGTCTATTTTCTGAATGGTTATATATTGGCACGTGATGCTTCCCTGCAATATCGCCATGGCAATTTTACGGATCCACAAAGCGGTTACAAAAACCTAAAACCCGGAGACCTTGTCTTTTTTGGTAAAAAAGCAGAGGGAGAACTTTCTGCCAAGGCATCTCACGTCGGTCTTTACCTTGGTGATGGAGCCTATATCAACTCTTCCGGATTTGTCAGAATTGATAGTTTTGATCCCAATCAGAAGAATTTCTCCAAGCTCAGAGCCGAGAACTGGCTGGGAGGCAGAACTATACTTGGCATTCTTCATGACAGGGGAATTGTGCGCGTCAAGGATCATCCCTGGTATTAATTAAATAGTCATCCATATCAAAACTGAATTTTGATAAACATCCTTACCGATGGCCCCCTGCTAATTAGTAATTCTTATAAAATATGATAAAAGCAAACCGCAGAACATTTTTGGAAGCGACCTCTCTGGTAGCAGGTGCTGGACTTTTCTCTTCCTTCACGAAGGAAGGGAAGCTTCTGCCCCGTTATCAACCGTCGGGCAAAGGGCTAAAATTTTCATTCAAACCTTATGAATTGCAACTTACACATACTTTCACCATTGCTTCCAATTCAAGGACGACTACGGCAGTTATGCTGACACAGATCGAATGGGAAGGAGTTATCGGATACGGGGAAGCCTCAATGCCGCCCTATTTGGGTGAGTCGCATCAGACCGCTACCAAGTTTCTCTCCTCACTCGATTTATTGCAATTCAAGGATCCATTCCGACTGGAGGAGATTCTGGAGTATGTTGATGCTGTAATGCCTGGGAATTGTGCGGCCAAAGCCTCTGTCGACATTGCCTTGCACGATCTGGTTGGAAAACTTCTCAATCAACCCTGGCACCGAATCTGGGGTTACTCGGCAGAAAAGACTCCATCGACATCTTATACCATTGGCATGGCAAAAGGGGATGAGGTAGTCTCAAAAACAAAAGAAGCTACTTCATTCAAAATATTGAAAGTCAAAATAGGGGGTGGCAATGATGAAGAGATGATCAAAAGTGTACGCACCGTGACCAACGTACCACTTTGCGTGGATGTCAATCAGGGTTGGAAGGATCGTCAGGAGGCACTCGACAAGGCCCATTGGCTCAAGGAACAGGGTGTCGTATTTATCGAGCAACCTTTTGACAAGCACAACTTCGACGATACTGCATGGTTGACCCAGCACAGTCCATTGCCCATTATGGCCGATGAGGCATTGCAGCGGATCGGCGATCTGGAAAAAATCCATGGCGTTTACTCTGGCATTAACTGCAAACTGATGAAATGCACCGGAATGCGTGAGGCACATAAAATCATCGAAATGGCCAGAAGCTTGAAGATGAAAACCCTGATGGGCTGCATGACGGAGACCTCCTGCGCTGTCAGTGCAGCAGCACAGCTTTCTCCCATTGTCGACTGGGCCGATCTGGATGGAAACCTGCTCATCTCCAACGATGTTTTTGAAGGGATGAAAGTTGTAGAAGGTAAAATTGTACTCAGTAATCTTCCGGGCATCGGGATCCGGAAAAAAGATTAACCGCTTCATTTGATTCCTGATGGCAGACCATCGCATTCAATCAATTGGTTCATTTTTTTAATCCTATTTTTCCCATGTTTCTGGATCATTACAAGGCATTTATCTTCGATATGGATGGGGTGCTCATCGACAGTGAAAACCTATACAAGACGATAGAGAGCAGATTATTTCTGGATGTCGGCATAATGATGGATCCTCTGGAACATGTCTCTTACCAGGGAAGTTCCAATCCAGTCATGTGGGCCCGGATCAAGGAAAAACACGGACTTGGTCAGCCTCTTCAGGAACTGGTTGATAAGACGGAAAAAACTGTTATTAAGTATTTTAGTTCGCTACCTTGCATAGATCCCATGCCTGGTGTGGTTGAACTGCTCCTGCTTTTAAAAGAGAAAAAGAGAAAAATCGCTCTGGCCTCTTCCTCTACCATCGACGTAATCCGCATCATTTTAGAAAAAACCGGATTGGGTGATTTTTTTGATGTAATTGCCGAAAGCCTTGAAGCAGGCGCCGGAAAGCCGGATCCGGCCATCTTTTTGTTGGCTCAACGAAAGTTGGGCATTCCAAAAGAGAACTGTCTTATCATAGAAGATTCAACCAATGGTATCAAGGCTGCGCTGGCTGCAGGAATCTATTGCATTGCCTTCAATGGTCCGGGATCAGAGCACCAGGATCAGTCGGAAGCCGATTGGCAAATTTCCACTTTCGGTGAAATAATGATGAAAATCAAAGATGTTTCCTAATCCCCAAAATTATCATGTCATGAAAACGCTACTTGCTGCAATTCTCCTACTCGCTTCATTTAGTCTGATGGCCCAACCCCAAAGTGAGGCCAAACTCAACTGTAGCTACGAAGAACTAACTGCACCCGATTTTGTCAGAGCCGTCGAGAAGTCGTCAGGTGTCTGTCTGCTTCCTTTTGGCATCCTGGAGAAACATGGACCCCATTTACCATTGGGAACAGACATCTTCGAATGCAGAAAAGTTGCCCTGACTGCAGCCGAACAGGAATACTGTGTGGTATTTCCACTCTACTACACCGGTCAGATCAATGAGGCCAGGCATCAGCCCGGGACCATTGCCTACAGTTCGGAACTTATCTGGAAGGTTCTTCAGGAGACGTGCGATGAACTCTCCCGCAATGGCATGAAGAAAATAATCATCGTCAACGGTCACGGCGGAAACAATGATTTTCTAAAGTTCTTCTGCATGTCTCAGCTCCACAGTCCAAAGGATTACGTACTCCTCTTTTTTCAACCTTCAGAAAGCCCGGAGACCTCAAAGAAGATTGCAGCTTTACGACAGACAAATACAGGAGGCCATGCCGACGAAATGGAAACATCCATGATGCGCTTCATCCGTCCCGACCTGGTCAGGACAGAACGCGCTGGTAGCCAATCCGGTAAAAAGCAGGAGAGATTGGCGGAAATCCCCTTTCAATACACAGGTATCTGGTGGTATGCCGATTACCCCAACCACTATGCGGGAGATGCCACAAAAAGCAGTCCGGAACTTGGGAAATTGATCGTTGAATCAGAGGCGTCACAATTGGTGCAGTTGATCAAAATCATGAAACAATCCAGCAAGATTCAAGACTTGCAAAACAGGTTTTACAGGGAATCAGGTGATCCTTTGCACACGGCGCAGTAACCAGTAACCGTGATTCATCGTATAAATTGCTAGAAATCCGCTTAATTCAATTCACTGCTTTGGAAAAAAAATATACTGTCAAGGAGGAACAATGGAACATCCTGACCCACGGGATAGGTTTGGGTTTTGCCATAGCAGGAGTCATTGCCTTGTTGTTCAAGGCATTTCAACTGCATTCGGCCAAAGCTTTCCTTTCTTTTCTGATTTATGGGGTGGGTCTAACGACCATGTTTCTGGCTTCCACGCTCTATCACTCGGCAAAAGACGTCAAAAAGAGAAGCAGGCTGAATATATTTGATCACAGTGCCATTTACCTCACCATCGCAGGAAGTTATACCCCTATCAGTTTGTTGAACCTCCCTCCTGCATGGGGAATTTCAGTCCTGATTTCTGTATGGGCCATAGCAGCAGCAGGCATCATCCTTAAGTTCTTCTTCATTGGCAGTTTTCCCAAACTCTCCACGGTCATGTATGTATTAATGGGGTGGGTCATTGTGATTGCCATTAAACCGCTCCTCGGCAGCATGGCTGTTGCCGGTCTGCTGTGGCTGCTTGCCGGGGGATTGGCATACACTGTTGGTGCCGTGCTATATCAGATCAAAGGGTTAAAATACAATCACGCGATTTTTCATGTTTTTGTTTTACTTGGCGCATTGTGCCACTACATCGTCATCTATCTATACTGTATCAATTAACTTTAATATCCTAAGGAATTCGAGGAGTCCTGTTGATCTCATTTTTTAGGCAGGGCACTCTGAGTTTTGATAGGGGAATCAAGAGGGAAGACCACATGACAAAAATTTTCATCTTCATTTGTTTAATCCTGTCTGCATTCTACCATCTTCCACCAAAAAGTCGCAGAAGGAAATTGCCGAACAGGAGATCATTCAGACGGAAAGAGCCTTTGAAAATATGGCCAAGGAAGGTGGTCTCTCAGTGGCTTTCAGTTATTTTGCAGACTCAGCGGCAACAATTAGCCGTGGAACAAGTTTGGTTCACGGGAAAGATTCCATCCGGCTTGTTTACCGCTCTCCCAAATACGCCGGGGTAAAGTTGGAATGGAAACCAGATTTTGTGGAGGCTTCAGCATCAGGAGATCTGGGCTACACCTACGGTAAGTACACTTATACGACCCGCGACTCGACAGGGAAAGAAAGCTCCACCAATGGTTATTTTCATACCGTATGGAAGAAACAAGCCAAAGGAAATTGGCAATTTGTCTGGGATTAAACACAGGACGGGAAAAACTCAGATCGTTTTGGAAATGTAAGGTACATCTTATCCACCATGATTTGCAAACCTTGATTGAATTGCTGCCGTACACTGTTCCAGCAATCATCTTGCAGAATATCATCACCCTCAACAACCTATTTTGCGGAGGATTACATCCTGCAGCAGCCTTACTCGTACAGTTTTTTGATGGCCCTTTCGAATCCATCGGGGCGATCAATGGTAAAAGAATAGCTGGTGGGATCAGTCTTAGAATCAGTTACCAGATAAAAGGAGATTACACCCCCCTTGCTGAAACAATCAATGATTTTCTGCGAGTCTGTGCTTTTTATGAACAACCTGTCAGACACATTCTTGGCAGTAAATTCATATGACTCAGAAGCATTTGACTTCATGGTAAGCTTGTACTGATTCTCATCTCCATGCTTGACCACTTTTGTTCCGAATTCCAATAATTTGATGCAGAAAGTCTCCTTGTCAACCACAAATTTCACCTTCAACTCGGCTTTGTCGTTTGCCTTGTTGGTGAAAGTTCCCCATATGGCAAAGGTATTGGTCACATAGGCTGCATTTCTGCTGTTTCCAAGATTGCTGGCATAGCTGGATATCTTCCACATCCCAAGCTCATTGGGTAACTCGGTCTTTGCGGAATCTCTCTTTGCCTGCCCATTGTTGACCGGTTTTTGTTGCCTTGACCCACAGCCTGCCAAAAGTGTGGCAAAAATCAACAGGATCACAAATTTTCTCATGCTATTTCAGGCTTTGCAGCGTTTTTCAATTGTAAATATAACATTAAGCAATCACATTAAAAAGGAAATTTTAACACACAAAAGAGGAATTTTGAATCTATTCTTACGCATGAATGTGTGTGTTCGGTTCAACAGGTTCCTACTAAGTTACAAACAACAAAATCAACTGTTTGAGTAGGAAAACCGAATCGCAGTTCCAAAACTTGCATTGGCGCAAGGGTCACATTGGCAGGATTATTATTCCAAGGGAAGGGCTACCGATAGCAATTTATTTGTGGATGGCATGGGAACTCCCCGCATGTGCCGGTTAAGTGCTGTACCTTCCTTCATTTGAGTGATAGAGTTGGTGTCCGACACACCAATCTCAGGAAGGAAGGTTCGGAACTTTGCAAAAAAAATCCCCAACAATCAATTGACTGTAAGGGATTTTAGGTCTGCAACCTGTACCCGGGGCGGGAATCGAACCCGCACGATATTGCTATCACTGGATTTTGAGTCCAGCGCGTCTACCAATTCCGCCACCCGGGCGTTGATTCGCTTTTCTCAGTGCGGTGCAAAGATAAGCCAAAAATCTAAACCCGAAAATAAATTTAAAAAAAACAACCTCCTAAATAAATTGTTTGTCGTAAATTCAGAAAATATTTGAAGATTTATTCGTCTGAGGCATGAATGAATGATTCTGAAGAAACACAACGACTTTAATTGTACCTGACGGGAATAAGTATGATGAATATTACTGACATATTTTCAGGGATACCTTTATGAGCCTTTCAGACGACCCAACTATTTTTGATGCCATCCGGCTGGATGACAAATTGGCTTTTGAAAGGGTTTTCAAGGAATCCTACAGGCCTTTAACGTCTTATGCATTTCGTTTTGTTTCCGATTTGCCAACTGCCGAAAACATCGTCCAGGATGTTTTTCTCAAGTTGTGGCAAGAGCCGCCACCATCTGGTAATTACCACCTCTCTCAAACATTATCTTTTCAGATCAGTAAAAAATCACTGTCTAAATCAACTGGATAAAGCAAAAGTACGCTCCGGTTACCTCCGAATGAAGCTCGGGCAGGAACATCAAGATGATGATTACAGTGCTTTTTATCCGGAAATAGGATTGCTTGAAAAAATTGAAGCTGCTATCGGCTCACTTCCTGCCCGACGACAGGAAATTTTTAGGTTAGCCCGTGAAGAGGGGTTGAAGTACCGCGAAATTGCTGAACAGTTGAATCTATCCGTGAAAACTGTCGAGACCCAGATGACCCTCGCCTTGAGACAACTCAGGGATTCTCTCAAGGAATATCATCATCTGGTACTTTTTTTCATTGCTTCGGATAAGGGTATTTCAGAGGATGGATGTCTGTGGTATGGAGAGGGTATGAAATTTAAGGAAAGGGAATAAATCCTGCAAAGCGTATTCTTCTTTCAAATAGTATTTATTGTATTAATATTCTGCTGCTTAACAAATATTTGAATATTTTTAGACGGAGATGGAAGAGAACAAAGAAGAAAAAATTATTGCTTTCCTGACGGGAGAATGTGACGAAGGGAATGAGCAGTTAAAATCCGAGGGTAAGACTTTTCAGGAGTTCGATCAGGCATGGGAACTCGCCGGAACTGCCTACAGTTACCGCAACAGTGAACCGGATGTGGCTTGGGCGAAATTAAACGAAAAGTTGGATCACTCCCTTGGGACTGCTCCGGAAAAACGATTCCGTTTTTTGCGCTATGCAGCCATTTTCGCTGCTCTGTTGGCCGTGGGCTCTCTTACCTATCTGTTGACAGATCAATCAGGTAGAGACACTGCATCTTCGACTGTTGCCCTACCCGAAATGATGGTCTTTCAGACAGTGGCCAAACCAACAGAGCCGACAGAAATTATTTTGCCGGACGGATCAATGGTGAAGCTGAATGCCGGTTCATCCCTTCAATATCCAAAGCAATTTACAGGTTCCGACAGAAGAGTAAAACTGACCGGTGAAGGTTACTTCGAAGTAAAACACGAATCAACCCATCCCTTCATTGTTGAAGTCAACAATGTACAGATTGAGGATTTGGGAACCTCTTTCAATATTTCTGCCTATCCTGCCCGCGAACTGGTGGAGGTTAATGTTACCTCAGGCAGTATCAGGTTAACAAATACAACGAAAAACGAGACAAAAGTACTTTTTGCGGGTTCAAACGGAAAATATCTGAAGAAAAGCGGTACCCTTGAAGTCTCCAATAAACTCACAACAAATTATCTCTCCTGGATGACAAGAGAGCTCACTTTTCACCATACTCCGCTCTCCTCCGTATTTGAACAACTTGAGAACATTTATCATGTAAAGGTTGCCTTTGTTGAGCCTAAAATTGCAAATATCCCTTATACAGCCAATTTTGATAAATTTCAATTGGGAGATATTGTCAATGTGATTGCCAAAACACACCACCTTACAGTCAGGAAAGAGGGTGATGGGTTTGTTTTTGCGCTCAAATAATAGTTCCGGCTGACGCAGGTCCGCTCAAACAATGAGATCTATGCGACAAAGATCAAAAATTTTGTTCTTGATCCTGCTTTTCACTCCTCTGGCACAATTGCTCGCCCAGAATAATCCGGAGCCATTGAAAAGAACTATCTCCATTCAGATGGACTCAACTACCGTTGAATCTTTTCTGGAGAAATTGGTTGCCGACAATGAACTCTTCTTCTCCTACAATCCTGATTTGTTGCCTTCCGGGAAAAGAAACTTCTACGTGAAAGATTTGCCATTGGGCAAGGTATTGTCTGAATTACTTCCAGACTCCCTCTTCAATGTAAGCCTCATTGATCGTCAGTTGATCATCACCAGGGTAGAACCCAAACCATTTAAATGTTCGGGGAGGGTCGTCGAGAAGGATGGAAAAACTCCCATCCCATACTCTTCTGTGACCATTGAGGGAACTTACGTCGGGACCATGACCAACAGGGAAGGATATTTTGACTTGACTGTCCCTGCCAACCTTCGTAACAAAAACATTGCCATAGGATCCTTGGGGTACAAGCAGAAGATGCTTTCCTTAAATGAAATGGAAAAGAATATTGTAATCAGGCTGCAGGGTGAATCCTTCAATCTGCACGAGGTTCTGGTCAAACCGGTCGATCCCAAAGCCATTCTGAAACAATTTCGCGATCATATAGAGAGCAATTACACCATTGAACCTCAGCTCATGGTTACCTTTTACAGGGAAACAGCACGCCAGGACGGGAGTTATGTTGGGGTTTGGGAGGCAGCCATGGAAATTCTCAAACCACCGTACAACGAAAATTATGCAGAACGCGTTCGTTTCATCAAAGGCAGAAAAGCAGATTTTAACCATAAACCGAAGGAAGTGTTCTTGAAAGTTCAAGGTGGTCCGCTTGGTATCAACTCTTTGGATGTGGTAAAAAATCCGGAGACTTTCCTCGATCCTGAATATGAGTATCTGTACCAGTATCGGTTGGAGCAACCGGAGATTATCGATGGCCGAATCACCTGGATTGTTCGGTTTGACCGGGTGGCGGAGACCGATTTCCCCTGTTTCAACGGCAAACTTTGGATTGATGCAGACAGTTATGCGCTTGTTGGAGCGGAATACTCCTACGATAAAAAAAGCCTGAAGATCAACGGACAGAGCTTCATTCAAAAGGAACCCTTTGGGTTTGATACCCGGCCCGAGAATGTTGAATATGCCGTTCACTATCGGTTGCTCAATGGTAAGTGGCAATTTTATGCTGCGCACAGCGACATTGTCTTCAGGGTAAAGCAGAAACGAAAATTCAAAACTGAATACAGAAATGTGACAGACGTTCTGGTGACGCAGCAATTCCCATTTCCCAAGAAGGCGAGGTTTGGACCCGATGGCATCTTCCACGAAAAAGATATTTTTTCAGAAAAAATCGGGCCGTACGACAAAACATTCTGGGGAAATTACAACGTCATCAAACCGGATGAAGATTTAAGCAAGGCAATCAGGGACTCCGATCAAAAGTAGTGTGAAGAGGATGCACTTGGGACGGAAATGCTGGATTGTGGTTTCATGGAATGAGCCATTCTCGAAGTGAATGAGTTGGTATCAGCCCGCTATAAAAAGCCTGATATTTGCCTTTCAATTCATCCAAACCGGAAGATCTAAAAGAAGTTTTGCTCAGCGGATTCGTCTTCCTTCTCCTCTTTCATCACTTTGCTGCAATCCATGTCAACATTGAAACCCGGGGGCATCTCGAATAGGGAGGACTGTGTATAGCCCAGTTTGGAATCACGATATAGGCTATTCATGTAATACCCGTACACTGGCAGTGCCATGCTTGCTCCCTGACCTGCAGATAGTCCTTCAAAATGTATGCTGCGCAGGTCACCGCCCGTCCAGACACCAGTCACCAGTTCGGGGGTGATGCCCATAAACCAACCATCAGACTGATTTTGAGTTGTACCTGTTTTGCCTGCAACGTCTGCTGTGATATTCCCATAAGGTACATCCCGCCTCAACCTGGCACTGGTTCCCTCATTGACCACGGCTTCCATCAGGTTGATCATCAGATAGGCTGTTTTCGCATCAATGGCGTCGTGTGATTCGGGAGAGAATCGGGCCAGGACATTCCCATTACGATCTTCTATTCTCGTTACACAATAGGGTTTGGTATAGACACCGTGGTTGCCATAGGTTCCATAGGCCCCTACCATCTCGTACAGTGACACATCCGAGGTTCCCAAAAACATGGAAGGAACAGCGTCGATGGGACTTGTTATTCCCAGTTTGTGCATCATGTCAGCCATGGCCTGCGGATTGAATTGCTTCATTACCCAGGCTGATATCTGGTTGACTGAGTTGGCCAATCCCCATTTGAGGGTCACCATTTTCCCATCCATTTTCGTCTCCCCCGAGTTTTTAGCCGTCCAGGTGGAACCATCAAACAAGGTAAAAGAGTGTTCGGTATTAGGAACAAGCGTGCATGGAGAGAAGCCGTTCTGCATGGCCAAAGTATAAAGGAAAGGCTTGACGGTTGAGCCCACTTGTCGCCTGCCACTTTTGACCATGTCGTACATAAAATGTTTGTAATTTGGTCCGCCAACCCATGCCTTGATTTTTCCCGTTTTAACCTCCATGGTCATCATAGCAGAACGCAAAAATCCCAGATGGTATTTGATCGAATCCAGTGGCGACATGATGGTGTCAATTTCCCCACGCCAGGAGAAGACAGTCATATCTGTTGGAGTCAGGAATGCCCGCTTAATCTCGTTGGCATTCAGCCCTTGCGAACGCATCGAACGGTATCTGTCGCTCCCCTTCATCATGTTGTCGTATACCTGCTGAGCCTGCTCGTTGGTCAGATCGTTGGAAAAAGGTCTGTTCCGCTGACCCTTGATTCTTTCATTGAACAATGGCTGTACGTTTTTACTCAGATGGGTGATGACGGCCTTCTCCGCATAGGTCTGCATACGCATATCGATGGTAGAATAGATCTTTAATCCATCCGTGTAAATGTCGTAGAGTTTGCCATCCGGCTTTGGATTTTTGGTCACCCAGCCATAGAGCGGATTAGACTCCCATTCAATGGAGTCTTCGTGAAACTGCAACATCTGCCAGGCCTTGTAATGATCCCTGTCGGGTTTTGGAGCGGTCAGCAAGGTACGAAGATATTCCGTAAAATAGGTTCCGGGAGTCGATTTATAATCCTCCTTGTGAAAATTGAGGTTAAGTGGCAGGGATTTGTAGGCATTGTATTCAGATTCCGTCAGGAAACCGTTCTTCTTCATCTGAGACAGGACCACATTTCGCCGTGCCAGTACCAATTGAGGTCTGCGGATAGGATTGTAGAGTGAGGAATTTTTGGCCATCCCCACCAGCATTGCAGCCTGCTCCAGTTTGAGTTGATCCGGTGTGGTACCGAAGTAGATTTCCGCGGCAGATTTGATGCCAACGGCCAGATTCAAAAAATCATATTTATTGAGGTACATCGAGATGATCTCCTCTTTTGTAAAACTGCGCTCCAATTTTACGGCAATTACCCATTCCCTCAGTTTTCGGATGGCCAATTGAAATTTATTGCCAATATCCTCTCTGGGGAAAAGCATTTTAGCCAACTGCTGGGAAAGGGTACTTCCCCCTCCGGCGCTCTGATCTCCCGTTGAAACGCCCTTGAAAACCCGGAAAAGTCCCCTTAGGTCAACCCCCGAATGTTTGTAAAAACGTACGTCCTCCGTTGCAATCAATGCGTGGATTACATTTGGACTGATGGCATCGTAACCAATGAAAGACCTGTTTTCCTTGTAATAATACCTGCGCATCACCAGACTATCGGCTGTGAGAACTTCCGAAGCGAGAGAAGATTCCACATTTTCCAGTTCAGTCAGGGTTGGCATATAACCAAGTTTCCCATTGCCAATCAGCGCAAAAAGGAGCACAACTGCCAACACTCCGGCAGCAAACAACGACCAAAAAATGATCAGGTATTTTTTAAAAGGATTGTTCGGTGTCATAGATGGTTGCAAATATAGCAATCAATTATTCAAAAATGCACAGCTTGCTACTGATACAGGAACCTGGTTTGATGGACGAATTAAAAGATTTTTTTCGATTGTGAATGAGCTAGCCTACATTAATTTTCGATAAAATTATCTGTTGGATTTTTTCACAGCGAAGGATGGTCTCCTTCTCCAGAAGTTTGGCTTGCTGAAGCAAGTCTTCGATCGGTTTGGCATCCTTCATCCCGGCAGCGTTGATTTTAATGTTCAAATACGCACCTGAAACTGCTGTCATTGCGCAGAGCGCCCCAACCGCTACATCACTGGCAGAATTGGGATTTCCGATTTCGGCCATTTTTTTCAACAAATTCACAGAATTTGCAGCAACCTTCATGACCCTGAAAGGCACTTCAATGGCGTTCAAAGTTGCCTGATGAATGGCTAAATTCCGTTGCTCCTTTTGTTCCGGGGTCTCTTTCGGAAGACCGAAGGCATCCATCACCAGATTGAATGCATTTGTATCCTCATCGACCAGAAGCAAAAGCTCTTCGTAGGCTGCTTTCCCTTCTTCAGCCCAGTCCGAAAATTCTTCCCATCTTTCGTCCCATCCCCTTTTGTGGGCAGAAAGGTTGGCGACCATGGAGCCCAGGGCGGCACCCAAAGCTCCTACTGTCGCAGAAATGGATCCTCCACCCGGAGCCGGGGAGTCAGAGGCAGTTTCATAGGTGAGTTTTCTCAGCGAAAGATCGGCCAGAAGATTTTTGCGATCTTCTTTTAGCAGATACTCGATGATCCTCTTTTTTGGATCGAAGGGGACAAGTTCATTTAACCCCAGCGACCTTACGGCCATTTCGATAATCTCCTCATCTGGTATTCCGGAAGAACGTTTTTGCTTGTGGAGAAAGTACTTTCCTGCGTCCAGCAGACATTGAATCGGGACCACTCCGATCAGTTCGGAACCAGTAACGCGAATTCCCCTTTCCGCCGCCCTTTTGCACACTTCATCAAAGGCAATGTGGATAGGGGTTACTGTAATATCAGTCAGATTCATGGAGATCTGGGCCATTCTGTACTCCTTGATGTACCAGCCGATGGCCCTGACTTTTTTGAGTGTTCCCGGAATCCGGACAGGCTCCCCTTTTTCGTCAAGGACAATTCTACCTGTGAAGGGATCACCCTCCCGCAAAATTCGTCCGGCCTCCCTGACATCGAAGGCGATGGAGTTGGCACGCCGGACGGAAGTGGTATTGAGGTTGATGTTGTACGCAACCAGAAAATTTCTGGCACCGATGGCCACCGCACCAGACCTTGCATTGAAGACTGCCGGACCAAAATCGGGTTTCCATTCTGCAGAGATAATTTTTGACGGTAGTCCTTCGTATTCACCCGAGCGGCAATTGGCCAAACTCTGGCGTTTGGGTTCACTGGCAGCAAACTCATAACAGTAAACTGGAATTTGAAGTTCTTCTCCCACCCGCTTCGCAAGTGCCCTGGCATATTCGACCGTCTCCTCCATGGAGATGCCGGACACCGGTACCAGAGGACAAACATCTGTTGCACCAAACCGGGGATGTTCACCCGTATGGTGACGCATATCAATCAGTTCGGCAGCTTTTTTTATGGACTGAAAGGCAGCTTCCACAACGGCTTCCGGTTCTCCAGCGAAGGTGACCACCGTCCGGTTTGTAGCAAAGCCGGGATCGACATTGAGCAATTTTATTCCGGCTGATTTTTCAATCACTTCTGTAATCAGACGGATAACCTCCATCTCCCTTCCTTCCGAAAAATTGGGTACACATTCGATGATTCTTTTCATAACTAAGCTTATAAAAACTGTTTTTCTGAAAATCAACTATTCCTGAAAAGAGATGAGAGATAAGACATGAGAAACCAGACATGTCTCGTATCTCTCTTATCTCAACAAAAATAAACAATTACACCTCAGTTCATGTCGGAAACCTGCCTACCTCTTTTCCAGATCAAGGTCGGTTTCAGCATTCCCTGCTGATACAGTATTTCCTTAAAATTCCTAACGGGGAAGCCTATAAAATCGGCCAGGTTACCTGCTTTAAGCACGCCCCTGTCGGACAGATTCAAGGCCCGTGAAGCGCGAACGGTGATGGCAGCCAGTTGTTCGGCCATGGTCATTTTTTCAAAAGCACCAAGGATGGCTGTTTGCACCAGCAGATCTCCCATTGGGGCGGATCCGGGATTCCAGTCGGAACCTATGGCGAGGCAGCATCCGGCATCGAGCAGTTTTCTGGCCGGAGCAAACTGACAACCAAGTCCGATGGAGGCACCCGGAAGTGCCATGCCAACCACTTCAGAATCGGCCAGCAGAGCGATCTCTTTCCCCGCGATCATCTCCAGATGGTCTACACTTCTGGCACCCATCCCGACGGCCAGGGCAACTCCACCACCAGTAAATTGTTCGCCGTGAATGACCAAATCAAAACCCAGATTTTTGGCCGCTGCCAGATAACTTTGGGCTTCCGGAACAGTGAAGGCACCCTCTTCCACAAAAATATCAACCCGATTGGCGTAATTTTCTCTCTTTATTTCGGGCAGCAAACTGGAGACGATTCTTTGCAGGTAAACGGAGTTATCACCCTCAAAATCCCTGGGATTGATGTGTGCCGCCAGGCAGGTAGGGATCAGGTCGATGGGATGAGTATGATTAGCCGATTTGATGAGTCTTAGCAACCGCAACTCCCCGTCGGAGTTCAATGCATAACCGCTTTTTACCTCACAAGTAGTAATTCCGTATTTCAATTGGCGTGTTGCCCTTTCGCTCAGCAAGGAGGCAAGCAGATCATCCGAAGCATTTCTGGTTTTGGTTACCGTATCCCAGATACCACCGCCACTCTTGGCAATTTCCGTGTAGCTTTTCCCTGCTAGTCTGAGGGAATAATCATTTTCCCTGCTGCCAGCCCAGCACAAATGGGTATGAGCGTCAATCAAACCGGGTAGTGCAACCGTATCCGATTCGATGAATTGAATTTCAGGGTTTGCAGAACTGTATTTGAAGCACAACTCCCTGTAAAAGCCAACCTCCAGAATCCTCCCTCCCTGATGTACGATACCGGCCTCTTCCAGCACTTCCAATTGGGAATCCTTCATGCTACCCTTCATCGGAATGTGGTCCATTGTCAGCAGTTGCCTGAATGGACCTGTAACCATAACCGGAAAATCTGTTTGGTTCATATCACAGGGATTTGATCTATATTTAAAGATATCGAAATTATATCCAACGTTTCACACGAGAACAATATGCAATGTAAACATTTTCAAAGTCTCTCCTCAAAACCTCTTCCTCCAGGGGTATTACGATCCGGTTGATATAATAAATTACCAACGGAAGTGTTAAAATCGGCCAGGCCTGTGTCAGGAATCCGGCTTCGCCAAGATAGGCCAGGACCAGGCTCACATACATCGGATTGCGGGAATAGCGGTAAGGACCACTTGCCACCAATAGCTTTGAGCTTTCTCCCGGTGTCGTAGTGGTGCTTGCCTTGTGAAAGATCAGCAGACTCCAGGAAGCAAAGAATGCACCTGCCGCAAACAGGATGACGCCGGCAATTTTGACATACAAAAGTTCTTCCACCGAGAGGCGGTTCAAAGGGAATAGCAACTGGAACGGCAGAGCCAGCAGATAGGCCAGCACAAAAACCCAGGGCACAGGTATTTTAAGTAGTAGTTTTGAAATAGTCATTCTTATTTTTTCTGGTTCCATGTTCAAGTGGATAATCCCATCCCAAAATTATTCAAGGTGCTTGTGGCCAGCTCATATCCAGCATCGTGGTGTCTGAAAATTCCCATCGCCGGATCGTTGTAAAGCACCCTGCGGATGCATTCGGCCGCCCGGTCGGTTCCATCGGCCAGTACCACCATTCCGGCATGCTGTGAATAACCCATTCCAACTCCACCCCCGTGGTGAAAGGAGACCCAGGTTGCTCCACCTGCCGTATTCGACATCAGGTTGAGCAATGGCCAGTCGGAGACGGCATCACTACCATCCTTCATCTTCTCCGTTTCGCGGTTGGGTGAGGCGACTGATCCGCAGTCCAGGTGGTCGCGACCGATCACAATCGGAGCCTTCACTTGGCCGGATTTTACCAGATCGTTGAAAAGTAATCCTGCCTTTTCTCGTTCTCCCATTCCCAGCCAGCAGATTCGGGCAGGAAGTCCCTGAAATGAGACTCGTTCCCGTGCTTTTTTCAGCCAGTTGATCATCTCCTTGTTCTCCGGGAAAGCCTCCATAAGTGATTGATCCGTTGCATAAATATCCTCCGGGTCACCGGAAAGGGCGGCCCAGCGGAAGGGGCCCTTCCCCTCGCAAAACAGTGGCCGAATAAATTTTGGGGTAAACCCATCGTAATCATACGCATTGGGCTCTCCTCCCTGCTTCGCCATCTCACGGAGGTTGTTGCCATAATCAAAGGTGATGCTGCCTAAATTTTGGAGCTGGAGCATTAGCCCGACATGTCGGGCCATACTCCTCATTGACAATTGCCTGTAGGCTTCCGGATCAGATATTCTCAAAGTGCATGCCTCTTCCAACGAAATTCCATTTGGAACATACCCGTGAAGCGGATCGTGCGCGGAGGTCTGATCTGTCAGAATATCAGGGACGATTCCGTCGTTCAGTAAATTTTGCAAGGTATCTCCAATATCTGCAACGAGGCCGACAGAGATGGCCTCACCCTTTTCTTTCGCCCGCAATGCAAGATCAACGGCTTCCTGGTAGGTAAAGGCGATGTGATCGATGTAGCCCGAGTGCAATCGCTTCCTGATTCTTTCAGGATCCACATCTACTCCCAAAAAGGTAGCTCCGGCCATGGTGGCTGCCAGCGGCTGAGCTCCGCCCATACCACCGAGTCCGCCGGAGACCAGCAATTTGTGTTTCAGGTCGTTGTTGAAGTATTTTTTTCCACAGGCCATAAATGTCTCATAGGTTCCCTGAAGAATGCCCTGGCTGCCAATGTATATCCAGCTTCCCGCCGTCATTTGGCCGTACATCATCAGTCCCTCCTTTTTCAGTTTTTCGAAGTGTTCCCAATTGGCCCAGGAAGGCACTAAGTTGCTGTTGGCAATCAGCACACGGGGTGCTTCTGGATGGGTCCTGACGATTCCCACTGCCTTACCGGATTGTATCAGCAGGGAGTGATTTTCATCTAAAAGAAGCAACTCCTTGATTATTTGCTGCAACGCTTCCTTGTTGCGGGCTGCCTGCCCGGTTCCACCATAAACTACCAACTCCTCGGGGTTCTCTGCGACCTCGCGGTCGAGATTATTGAGCAGCATTCGGAGCGGTGCCTCCGTTTGCCAGGATTTGGCATGCAGTTGATTGCCTCGCGGAGCACGATAATTGGGGTGGGCGGCATAGGCTTCAATAAATTCCGAAAAATTCATCCTGTTCATTTTTAAGGTTAACACCCATCACGTAAGCAACTTCTCCCGAACATTTTACGAGCGATTTGTTTTTGACCATCGCGATGGCTTTGCTCATCTCTTCCGACATCACGTGATCGGATTCGGCAAATGGAATTTGTTCACGAACCAGATCGTGGCAAGCCTCCAGTATGAAACTTGACTTCAAGGGTTTTCTGAAGTCAAAACCCTGTGCGGCACAAAAGAGTTCAATCCCCTGAATCTTCTCCAGGTTGTCTATAATCATCAAACATTTTCTTGCACTGATTGATCCCATGCTGACGTGGTCCTCCTGCCCAAGCGAGGTTGGAATGCTATCGGCTGACGCAGGAAAGCAGAGGGACTTATTTTCGCTCACGAGGGCTGCAGTGGTATATTGTGGAATCATGAATCCAGAATTCAAACCCGTTTCACGCATGAGCAATTTGGGTAATCCCGGAATGGTGTCTTTCAGGGAGAGATAAATCCTGCGGTCCGCAATGTTTCCCAATTCGGATGCCGCAACGGCCACATAATCGAGTGGCATGGCCAAAGGTTGACCATGGAAATTTCCTCCCGACACGGTACTGCCGTCCCTGAGCAAAATGGGATTGTCGGTCACCGAGTTCAGTTCAATGTGCAAAAGCTCCTTCAGGTGCAGAAAAGCATTTCTTGAGGCTCCGTGAACCTGGGGAATACAGCGAAGCGAATAGGGATCCTGTACCCTTGTGCAGTTTTTGTGTGATTGAACCATCCCGGAATCTGCCAACAGAATCCGCATCCGCTCTGCCACATAAAGAGTGCCCCGGTATGGGCGAAGCTGGTGAAGTTCTTGTGTAAAGGTCCTGACTGAGCCGAGCATGGCTTCGAGGTTCATCGCCGCTATCAGATCGGCATTGTCGAGGCAATTTTGCAACCGTTCGACCACTTTTACCGCATGGGCAGCAATGAATTGCGTTCCATTGATCAAGGCCAATCCTTCTTTTGCACCCAGTTCAACGGGTAACAGCCCATATTTCTGAAGAACGGCTCCCGCTTCGGTTTTGACTCCATCCAGGTAGAGATAGCCAAGTCCTATCAACGGGAGAAACAGATGGGACAGAGGTGCCAGATCGCCTGAGGCACCAACCGATCCTTGTGATGGAACCACGGGAATGATGTTGTTGTCGATGTGCCAGATGATGCGTTCCAGTGTACTCATCGCTATGCCGGAGTAGCCCATCGAAAGGGCGTGAACCTTCAGAATCATCATCAGTTTGGCAATTTCAGGCGAAATAGGATCACCTACTCCCACGCTGTGGCTCTTTAGGATGTTGTATTGGAGGGTCTTGGTATCGTTTTCGGAGATGATGGTGGTGCAGAGAGGTCCAAAACCGGTGTTGATCCCATAAACATTCTGGTGATCGGATACAATATCCTCTACCTGTTTGCGGCTTTTTTCGATAATGGCAGCAACTGAAGGGTTTATCCGACCCGTCATTTCTCCTGAAGCGATAGTTAGGGCAATTCCGGTCGTGAGGGTATCCTCCCCGTAACTAAAATATTTTCTGCTGGTCATATTCCCTATTTAAGTATGTACAATGAAAGTCGAAAATTACCAATCAATTTTCAATCAATACCTAACAATCGTCATACTACGACCTGATCCGAAAATTATTTGCCCGAAGAATGGGTAGTCGTATCAAATACCTGAAACTCCCCCACGACTAATTCCTGGAAATGAAACCCATGAGTGAAAGAGGATACGCTTGAATAACAAAGGTGAAAGTAATTTCTGCGAATTTAATATCTGCACAGTTTGCACGCGACAACAAAACGGTCCTGTCAGATTTCGGAAAATCGGATTTTTGTTAAAAGAGTCCGTTGAACTGGGCATTTATCCTATCGATAATTTTGCTGAGATCTTCCTGGTTTGCCTCGAAGTTCAGATTATCAACATTCACAATCAACATTTTACCTAATGTATAATGAGATGCCCAGGCTTCGTAGCGTTGGTTCAACTGACTGAGGTAATCGAGACGGATGCTGTTTTCATAGTCACGGCCGCGTTTTTGGATGTTGTTGACAAGGGTTGGGACAGTCGCCCTCAGGTAGATCATCAGGGTTGGAGCCTTGATCAGCCTCCCCATCAAGGTAAAAAGCTTGTGGTAGTTGGAAAAATCACGGGAGCTCATCAATCCCATCTCGTGGAGGTTGGGGGCAAAAATTTCTGCATCTTCGTAAATAGTTCGGTCCTGAATGACGGTTTTCCCGCTGTCCCTGAAATCAAGAACCTGTGTAAACCTGGAATTAAGGAAGTAAACCTGCAGGTTGAAGGACCAGCGAAGCATGTCGTGATAAAAATCATCCAGGTATGGATTGTGATCAACATCTTCGTAGTGAGCCTCCCATCCATAGTGTTTGGCCAACAAACGGGTGAGGTGGTTTTTCCGGCTCCGATGTTTCCGGCTATGGCGATGTGCATGTTGGCAGGTTCTTTTTTCATACTCAGATTAATTTTTCAATTTTGATTTTCAATTTTGGAACCTCGCTGGCCTCACGAGCTACTTTTTAGCCTTGATTTTTTGAAGTATGAGCAGCAGTTCGTCCAGATATTCCCGGTTGTTTGAGAGTCGGGGAACTTTATGCTGCCCTCCTACTTTCCCTTTCTCCCGCATCCATTGCAGAAAAGTTCCCTTTTCTGCGACTACAACTTTCGGTTTATCGAGGGTGGTATTTTTGAATCGTTTTGCCTCATAATCCGAATTGAGTTCCTGCAATTTTCTGTCCAGTATGTTGGTGAAATTTTCGAGGCTATTCGGATACTTTTCAAACTCTATCAGCCATTCGTGTGATCCCTTTTTGGCCGTATCGCTCATGAAAATTGGCCCTGCACTGTATTCGCTGATGATGGCACCTGTCTCGTTGCAGGCACTTTGCAAGGCCCGCTCTGCATTGTCTACGATGATCTCCTCCCCGAAGGCATTGATGAACTGCTTGGTACGACCTGTGATCCTGAGTTTGTAGGGATCTTTGCTCGTAAACATGACAGTATCTCCGATCATGTATCGCCACAATCCGCCATTGGTAGAAATTACAATCGCGTAATTGACATCAGTTTCCACCTCCCACACGGGGAGTGCTTTCGGAGATTCACATCCAATTTCAGACAAGGGAATAAATTCATAGAAAATGCCATAGTCCAGCATCAGCAACATATCGGAAGAGGCAGGATCATCCTGAATGGCAAAAAAACCTTCAGAGGCATTGTAGGTCTCCATGTATTGCATCTTATCCGAAGGAATCAACTTTTTAAACTGCTCGCGATAAGGCTCGAATGCAATCCCTCCATGGATAAAAACCTCCAGGTTTGGCCATACTTCCAGTAGATTTGACTTCCCGGTATAATCCAGAATGTATTTCATCAAAACCAGGTTCCAGGATGGAACACCGGCAAAGGAAGTCACATTTTCCTGAATGGAGGTTTTTGCAATCTCCTCTATTTTTTTTTCAAATTGTTCAATCAAGGCAATTTCTGTCGGCGGCGTCCTGTGAAAATCGGTCCAGAAAGGCAAGTTTTCGATCATAATGGCCGAAAGATCCCCATAGAATGAATTGTTGTTCATGCTGTTCACGCGGTGGCTGCCGCCCAGGGTCAGACTTTTTCCGGAAAGGACACGTGTCTCCGGGAAATTTTTATAATAGATGGCCAACACATCCTTGGCTCCCTGAAAATGGCATTCGGCCAGCGACTCCTTCGACACAGGAATGAATTTGCTTTTGGCATTGGTGGTCCCCGAAGATTTGGCAAACCATTTGATCTCACCAGGCCAAAGGATGTTCTTTTTCCCCTCTATCATCTGACTGATGTATGGTTCAATCTTCTCATAGGTAGAGATTGGAACCCGCTGTTGAAACTCTTTCAGCGAGGCAACCGATTCATAATCGTATTTCTTCCCCCATTCGCAGTTTCTGGCGGAACCGATCAGATCGAAGAGCAACTCCACTTGAATGTCCTTTGCGTGTTCGCGGTAAAGTTCAATCTGGTAAATTCGCTTGTAATTGATCCAGGTAATAATGGAATTGACGATGGCCATGAAGTCCGGGTAAGGGTAATTTTGGTTTTATTCTGGAGGTTAAAACTACTAATTTTCGTCTAATACGAAGGATAGAACATTTAATTTTTTAACTTTATTGCCTACAATCTTATCCAACAAAAATTTATAATCACGCCGGGAAAGTTTTTTTCACCAGTCGAAATTGACAGGCTGGCGAGTCACTTCGGCATTAAAATAAATATACGACAACCAGATGAATATTGTTGACTCGATCCTGATCATCATCCTTGTTGCGGCTGCAATTCGGGGATTTATAAAGGGCTTCTTCGTGGAGTTTGCTTCTGTGGCAGCCATCGTGCTGGGCGTTTTGTGTGCGATGATGTTCTCTGGATACCTCAAAAACTGGTTGACGGGAGTGGTCACCTGGCAACCCGGAACCATCAAGGCGGTGGCGTTCTTCATCGTCTTCATCAGTGTTCTGATCATTGTTCACCTCATTGCCAATGCACTGGAACAGTTTGTTCGTGCCATTGCCCTTGGAATTTTAAGCAGGTTGGGAGGAGCCGTTTTTGGTGTGATCAAGACCGCTTTTATCCTTAGCTTCCTGATGTATGTAGTTGCCCGCATCGAAACCTATGATGTCACCATCATCCCCAAAGAACCCAAGGCAAAGTCAAAATACTATGCCCCTATCGAGAAACTGGCACCCAACATTTTCCCCTTTTTGCGTGAAGAGAAGGAGGAGATTCAGAAGAAGATTGTCTCCTGACTGAAACAAAGTAAAGGATAAAGGATAAAGGATAAAGGATAAAGGATAAAGGATAAAGGATAAAGGATAAAGGATAAAGTAAGGGACTCCGGAGATTAACTCTTTTACTTTCAGAATGAAGCAGTGAAAATTGTCCTATCTCAAGTGCTACTTTAGCCTTTAGACTTTTGACTTTTGACTTTATCCGAGAAGTCTTTCCAGAATTTTCTGTGAAAATCCAGACTTTTCTCCTTGATCAACTCCTCATTGGGTGAGTAATCATTTCCGGGTGCATTGGTAAAACGACCTCCCGGCAGGTAAAGAACCGATTGCTCCGGGTGAAACTGTACGCCTACCACCTCTTTGAAAATGGTGTGCTGCAAGCCTTCAATGATCTTCCCATCTTCCGAAGTTGCTATTACTTCAAGATTTTTCCCCAATTTACCTGCGGCCTGGTGGTGAGAGCTCAGGACATAGGGTTGTTGTTGTCCCAGATTTTGGGCCAAATCGTGAAGGTATCCACTGGAGGAAAACTTGACCGGATGTAGTAGCCCCCAGGATACATCGCACCCGGGATTCAACTGGGATTGATAATTGTGGTGGCGATTTTTGGGATCAATGGCCAACATCTCCTCTGCGGTTGAAACATGGTAAACCTCTACCGGAATGTCCTGGATCAGCGTTCCGCCTGCTGCAACATTCATTGTTTGCATACCAAGGCAGAATCCTCGTACGATCAGGTTTGGTTTTTGAAGAAGCAATGGTTTAAAATCCGGATTTCTACTGCCCCCAATCAGGTGAAAAAGAAGAGAGGTTTCCATCAGATGACGATTAGGATCTGTCACCTCTGTGAGCAGGTGCTGCTTTTCTCCGTAAATGGCTGGCTGAATATCCGGTCCGCCAAAGAAAAGGATCGCATCAGCTTCCTGAACAATTTTCCTGAATGCCGGGGTGCATTCATTTTCCTTGTAAATATTCTTGGTATTCAGTTTCCCGGAGATCTTCATCAAAGTGTAATGAGCAATTTTATGCTCCTTCAGATAGATTTCCGATTTGGTATAATCGGAAGCCTCCTTGTCATAATAGACGCCTACCATTTCCACATCCGGAATGTCGATCACAGTCTGCTGAATCAATTCCAGCACATTTTCGATATTTTCCACAGTAGGATGAAGCAAGAAAATCTTGTGCCGGACAGAGACCGTTGCCATTGAAAGCTGGAGGATGGTCAGCAAAATCAATATTTTCAGCAGGAATAAATTTTTTCTCATGGTCAATAAATTGAGTTAGTATCTCTCTGTGTTCTGAAACAGCCCTTGGGACGAATCTGCACATCCAGAAAATTTAGCAGATAACGGAATATTCTAAGTATTACTCATTGTCAGAACTTCAACTCCATGTCGATTATCCATCCAAAGATCGGAAATTTCGCCTGATTATCAATTCAATTTTCGTCAGCCGGAATAATGCGCTATTTTTGCCTGAAATAATGCCAATGACTCACCTCCGCCGATAGTTCGCAATCAACTGAAAAAGGATGGGGATGTTGAATTTGGCAGTAAAAATTATACACAGATGAATTTTGTTGAAGAACTTTCCTGGAGAGGCATGATCCATGACAAGATGCCCGGATTGGATGAACAACTTGCCAAAGAGCTGACGACGGCCTATGTGGGCATAGACCCAACTGCCGATTCCCTGCACATCGGGCATCTGGTTGGAGTCATGATGCTGAAACACTTCCAGGTAGCCGGCCACAAACCCATCGTACTCGTGGGGGGTGCCACCGGCATGATTGGCGACCCTTCCGGGAAGTCGCAGGAAAGGAATCTGCTGGATGAACCAACCCTACGTTACAATCAGGAGTGCCTCAAAAAACAACTTTCCAAATTTTTGGACTTTGAATCTACTGCTCCCAATGCAGCCGAGATGGTGAACAACTACGACTGGATGAGCACCTTTACCTTTCTGGATTTTATTCGCGATATCGGCAAGCACCTAACTGTCAACTACATGATGGCCAAGGATTCCGTCAAGAAAAGGTTGGATTCGGATGGTGGATCGGGAATGTCGTTTACCGAATTTACCTATCAGCTGGTGCAAGGGACCGATTTTCTCCACCTCTACCAGCACAAGGATTGTAAATTGCAGATGGGAGGCTCCGACCAATGGGGAAATATCACCACAGGAACCGAGTTGATTAGGCGCAAGTTGGGAGGAGAGGCCTTTGCCCTTACCTGTCCGTTGATCAAGAAAGCCGATGGAACCAAATTCGGAAAGACCGAATCGGGCAATGTCTGGTTGGATCCCGTTAGAACCTCCCCGTACAAGTTTTACCAATTCTGGCTCAATACCTCGGATGAGGATGCGCAGAAATACATCAAAATATTTACCCTGCTTTCGAAAGAGGCAGTCGAAAAACTGGTTGCAGAGCATATTGAGGCACCACATTTGCGGTTGCTGCAGAAGTGCCTCGCCAAGGAGGTAACCTGCATGGTCCATTCTGAAGAAGCCTATCATACAGCCGTGGAAGCCTCCGAAATTCTTTTTGGCAAGGGAACAGAAGAGAGTCTGCGCAAATTGGACGAAGAGACCCTTCTTGCTATTTTTGAAGGAGTGCCTCAGTTCAATATCTCGCTGGAAGAACTATTTACAGGTGTCCATGTGATCGATCTGCTGGCCGAAAAATGCGAAGTCTTTCCTTCCAAGGGAGAGGCCCGTCGCACCATTGCCGGCGGAGGAGTATCCCTCAACAAAATGAAGTTGGAATCAGCCGACCAACTCGTGCAGGCCAATCAACTGATCAGCGGGAAATACCTTTTGGTCCAAAAGGGAAAGAAAAATTATTACCTGTTGATTGCCGGATAGAAAAATTTTCCTTTAGGTGAAACATAAAAAACAGATTGCCAGTATCGATCTGTTTTTTGGGGATGATTTTAATCCGAGATGATGTTCCTGTATTTGTTGTAAATGAAGGAGATAAGCAACAACAGTACTCCCAAAGAGACGAATACAATGGTTTTGGAAATGGTGTCCAGTGAATCCAGATCGTAGAAAAAAAGTTTTACCAGGGTGACGGCAAACAGGGCGATGGCCCCAACCCTCAGGTGTTTTTTCATTTTCCATACCCCCAGAGAGATGAGGAATAGGGAATAAATGCCCCAAAGAATGCTAAGTCCTAGCTTGTACGACTCGGCCGAACCGGCAATATTCATCCAGTTGATCAGTTCACTGCTAGCCACCCAAAGCACCGAGGTATGCAGCACCAAATCGAACTCCCTGCCAAGCCTCTTTCCAAGAAACTCCTGCCGGAGATATTGATTGCAGGTAAACAGCATCCCGGCAAAAAAGGCAAACGACAGATACCTGATCCAGATGTTTAAAAGCGTCTGATGAAAATGGGGCGCCAGGGAACCGGTGAGATAGCCGTCGCGCAAGACCCCCAGAAAATACAATCCGGCTGTTAGAAAGGCTATTATTACCAGGACGTTGATACCCAAATTTATCAATCCCAGCATGCCATCTTTCAATTTGCGGATGTTTAGCCAGGATAAGACCGTAAAGAACAACAGGGAATAGTTGATGATCCAGATGGTTTTGAAATGATGCAAGTCTGTATTGAAGAAATTCGTAAAAACATCCGGGTTCGCAGTATTCACCTTGGCTGCAGTATGAATATAGAGACGGTCCCAGTATCCGGCAATCTCGTTTCTGAAGGCAAAATAAAGCGAGATGAGCAGAATGGAGTGGGTCGTAAATGAAAGAAAGGCATACCAATCGTCCTCTTTGGGCAAGAACGAGGAGTATTTCCCACTCCGGTGCAACCAGTTGATGAATCCAAACGCGGTGGAAACCAAGGCAGAAGTCAAGGAAGAAAATGTTGAAGATCGGATAGAGGTTGACAGCAATTTGTTCTTTGTCCGGATGAAAATAACCAACGGACCAGTCGTGAACCAGACTAAGAAAAGTAAGAAGCATCAGGGGATAGGAGAGTGTTTCATAGACAGAAACACCTTTGGTCCGGCCGATCCAGAACAGCAAGGCAGCTTCGCCTGCCCACAACAAGGTAATCCAGTTCCCTTCCAGTTGAACGGGAATGGCAATGGTGACAAATACGAGCGCCAATCCGGAAATAAAATTGAGGAAATTTTTGTCGGGCAGTCTCCGGTAGAAAACCGCCAGGCAAACCAATCCATGACAAACGGCATTGAGCAGCGTGAACAATCCAAGGCTTCCTTCCCAATCCTCCTGGTGTACCAGCAGATAGTATCCCATTCCATAAAAAATGAAAGAATTTCCCAGAATAAGGATAATGTCTGACAATTCAAACTCCCTCTTCTTACTTACTTTGTAAGCAAGAAAAGCAAGGTAAAACTGAACAAAGAAAATGAAGAGAAACCCAAAAGCCATTTCGAAATCACTGTCCGCCTGATATTTAGTTTTACACCAGGGTACAAAGATGAGCCAGGTAAGAAAAAATGAGGCAAAATAGAGGGGTTCCCAGTATTTTTTGAACGAAACGACCAGAATCCCGATATTGATGATGGCGATGTAACTGAAAAGTATGACCGCGTTTACTGAATCATCACTCAAAAGAAATGGAATGGCATAGGCTCCCACCATCCCTATCAATGCAATTAGCTGATGGTCATATTGAAGTGATGCCGCTACCGTAAGTGCAGTAATGAGAACCATCAAGGCAAACGCAACCGACTGTGGGATCAATCCGTAAAAAGTATAGGTGGCATAGGTAATGAAATAGAAGATGGCCATGGATCCGCTTACCAGGACGGCACTGTAATTTTTATAGTGCGCTTTGAGACGGATACCTAATCCAAAAAGGGCCGCCCCAAACAAATAGCCGAGCAGGATGCGGCTCAGCGGACTAATCAAATCGTGATCGATGGAATATTTCACCCCGATGGCAACTCCGATAATGGTAATGGCAATGCCAATTTTATTGATCAGGTTCTCCCCTATAAATTTTTCTATGCTTGAACTTGCTGCTCTACCATTCTTAATATGTTTCACCGGGACACCATCGGTATCTGCGCTTGCATTTTTTCGCCCCGTGAGCACAATGGATGGACCGTTGTCCGGATGAGTTTCTTCTGCAATTCTTTCAATTGCCGGGGAAGAATCTTTGGATTTCTCTCTTTCTTCATCGTACTTGAGACGGATGATCTCCTTGTGTAACAGGTCTATTTCCCTGGCATACGAATCCTGCTTCTTTTGCAGAATTGCCAATTTTTCAAGAAGTTGATTCGCTGAGGTGGATTTTTCTGTCGTCATGAAATAGGTATTAACCGGAACCTTGTCTTCTGGATCATCCTGCCAGGATTCGTTGAAAATGCAATCTTGAATGTTGGTAATTTGGCATCCCAGAACATGAACATCTTCGCACAAAACAGGTTCAGATGGTTAAACTAGCTAAAAGAATTCAATATTCAAAATTTTGAAAATCTGAAAACATCAGGCAAATGATTGAATCTGAATATATTGGTCTAAATCAGGCAGTGTCGTCAAAATAATCAATCGAATTATTCAAAAAATGCTGATCTTACTCCCAGATTTAAACTTCAAAAAGAGATACCCTAACGGGAGAAAGGAGAGGAGACATGACCGACCCATTTAATGTTAGTGAAACCTATGATCTTGAATTCTCAGTTCGGGATTACGAATGCGACCTTCAGGGCATAGTCAACAATGCAGTTTACCAAAATTATTATGAACACGCCAGACATCAGTTTTTGCTGGGCCAAGACATAGATTTCGCGAAACTGCACAACGAAGGGATAGACCTGATCGTCTCCCGGGTTGAAATAGACTACAAATATTCACTTCGCAGCGGGGATACCTTCAGGGTAACTGTTTCCACCAGGCGCGAGGGACACCTGCGACTGATCTTCGACCAGGATATTTTTAAACTACCTGAGAACAAGTTGGTTTCTCATGCCAAAGTGACTGGAGTCGGCCTGAACCACGGCAGACCCATGAAGTTGGATACGATACCCGGATTCGACGCACTTTTGTGAGACAGGAGTGTCCGATTCCGCCTTGATTCGCGCAGCGAGGGTTCCAATCCAAATTTGAAAATCCAAATCCAAAATCCGATTTTGTTATTCTCTTTTTTTACCTTTGGCTGTCATTTCAATCAACACTACAAATCCAAATTAAAAAATTGATCCCATGTTAAGAAAAATCAGCTTGATCGGGTTATTGGCTCTATTATTGACTATCCCGAATGTTTCCAAGGCCGTCGATTCGGCCAAACCATTTCTGGGCCGTTGGGCACTCTTCCTCCCGGGGGGCGCCGGCTGGCTGGAATTGAAGCAGATGGACGGCTACCTTGACGCAAGCTTGCTCTGGTACGGCGGAAGTGTAGAACCAGTCACCAGTGTCTACATGGAAGACGGAACGCTGGTAGTTACCCGTACCCGCAACATTGTGCGGACAACAGATGCTGCCGGTGCAGCCACCCGCACACACATTGTCAACACACAATTCCGCTTCTCCTTTTTCGGAGATCAGCTGGTTGGCGAAGAGGTCTCTCCTGAAAAGGACGGCACCTGTACCAAAATGCGTTTCACCGGAAGGAAAATTGCCGATGTCCCGGCAGCACCGGATCTTTCAAAACTTGTATTCGGAAAACCTGTTAAACTGTTGAATGGGAAAGACCTCACAGGCTGGAAACTGTTGGAAGAGGGGAAAGTCAATGGCTGGGCCATCGTAGACGGTGCTCTTGTCAACGATCCTGCCCAAAAAGAGGGGCAGCCGCACGTTCAGTATGGCAATCTTTGCACGGTTGACAAATACGAAGACTTNAACATCAAGTTGCAGGTCAACGTTCCCGCCGGCAGCAACAGTGGGGTCTATCTCCGNGGTATTTATGAAATCCAGGTATTGGACAGCTACGGCAAACCGCTCGATCCACACAACATGGGTGCTCTTTACAGCAGGATCACTCCTTCCGAATCTGCCGAAAANCCCGCAGGAACCTGGCAGGATCTGGACATCACCCTCTGTGACAGGCATGTTACCGTCATCCTGAACGGCAAGACCATCATCAACAACCAGCCGGTTTTGGGTTGCACAGGTGGTGCCATCACCCCGGATGAATTCATCCCCGGACCGATTTACCTTCAGGGCGACCACGGCAAGGTATCTTACCGAAACATCGAGATCAAGCCGATTCTCCACAAATAAACCAAGTCTCCAAACAGGCAAAAGCCCTTTGATCACTGGATCAAAGGGCTTTTTTTATAAAAATGGAGTCAACTAATCGATGACTTCCGAAGCAGGTTCGGGGATTGGATCAGCTCGTTTGATTTTAAATAAAATTTGCTTTTTGAAAAGATAGACGCCGATGGAAAATACGGCTATGCCAATCAAGAACCCCATAACTCCGGGCTGAAATTTGTCCGAATCAACCAGAAAACTGATCCCATTATTCAAGGAGTGAACTGCAACGCAAAGCAGCAGGGATTGTGTCCGGTAGTAGATGATTCCAAGGAACAATCCGATCAGAAAGGCATGGAAAAATTGAGGTAAGTTCATGTGGGCCATACCAAAAAACAGGGCGGATAAGAATATTGCCATAACTGGTCTGTAGTTGCCCAAAAATCCTCTAAGTATGATTCCCCGAAACAGCATCTCCTCGAAAACAGGCATGAAAACAGCTATGTTTATTATGACAGGAACCGGATTCTCCTTCAAATCCAAATCCATTTTACGGAATATTTCTTTTATAACTTTTCCCACAGGAAGGTTATCTGACCATATACCAATGGAGTTATGGAACCAGAAAAAAAAACCCAATCCGACTAGAAGGACGGATAAAAGTAATCTAGAGTTGAAATCTCCCACAATGCTGAGTTTAAAATCAGGTTCGTTGTTGATTCTGATGTGTAGCAAAATGACGTAGATAACTCCAACCGATGGAATTAACTCCTTTACAATTAACGTGATGGATTTGAGATAAAAATTGGAAGGATTTGGGATCACTTCGGTAAAAAATCCGAAAAGCAACCCTCCGATTAGGAGGTAGTAGAGCATTATGAGCAAAAAACCTCCCACATTCAACTGTAGTTTTTTTGTTTCCATAGGTTATGAAGTAAATAGCTAGGCTCACAAATTATGATTTGGGCTTGTTCAGGCTACTCTTTTTTCGGGGCTTTTTGGAATCTGCCCAAGCTTTGTGCACGTCACTACTTATAAAGTTACGGCACTTTAAGATCAAAAAGAAGCAGAACGGTAACTATTTTCATCCCTTTTGAAAAAAAACGGTAATTTTATCCTGCCGGATGCAAGGGCATTGAAAGCTACGATGATGCTATTCCCGGCCTGTTATTTTCTTCGCTACACTATTAACAACTACAAGCCGTGAACAAAAAACTTTTGTTGATTTTATCCCTCTTCCTGCTTGCGGGGATTTCGGGATCTGCCCAGCGCAAAGCAAAAATTGCCGCTGAATCTCCTGCTCCTGCCGTGGCCCCGGTTGCCGTAGAGCCCTGGGTCTCCCTTTACAACATCAGGTTGCTGGGAGCCGCCGGAGATGGAAAGATGCTTGATTCGCCAGCCATCAACGCAGCAATTGAAAAGTGTGCAGCTGCCGGTGGAGGTACGGTATTTTTCCCCGCAGGTGATTACCTGTGCGGAAGCATTCACCTCCGCAGCAACATTCAACTCTATCTGGATGCAGGGTCCCGCATCATCGGGGCACCACAGGAACTGAATGCCTACGACCCGTCGGAGCCGTTTGAAGGCCCTGTCTTTCAGGATGGTGGTCACACCTACTTTCACAATAGCCTGATCTGGGGAGAAAATCTTTCGAATGTATCCATCATCGGTCCGGGACGAATCGACGGAGGTGGTCTTGACCGGAAGGATGGTCAGCAGGATCAGATCAACGGCTATGCCGCCTGGGGAAAACCCAACTATGTGCCGCCAACCGCTCCTCTGCCGGATATCTCGACGGTCAGGGTCGGAAACAAGGCCATTGCGCTCAAGCTTTGCAAGAATGTTCTGCTGCGTGATTTTACCATTTTCCATGGCGGCCATTTTGCCATCATCGCTACCGGATGCGAGCGCATTACCTTCAACAACCTCACCCTCGATACCAACCGGGATGGCATCGACATCGACTGCTGTAAAAATTTTACCGTTTCCGATTGCCGCATCAACTCCCCCGGAGATGACGGACTGTGTCTGAAAAGCAGTTTAGCACTAGGTAAGAAAGTGTCTTGCGAAAACGGAACCATCACCAACTGCCAGGTCTCCGGATTCGTGGAAGGTACCCTGCTGGACGGAACCATGAAATGGAAGGAGGATGCCACCGGCCGTATCAAGTTCGGGACCGAGTCGAACGGTGGATACCGGAACATCACTGTTTCCAACTGCACCTTCCGCAGCTGCCGCGGACTGGCCCTCGAAGAGGTAGATGGCGGAGTGATGGAGAACATCACCATCACCAACCTGGCAATGATGGACGTGGCCACCTACCCGATCTACATCGCTACAGGAAGACGGAACCGCGGTCCCAACCTGACCACCGTGAGCTCGGCAAAAAATATACTGATCTCGAACGTCACCATTTCGGGAATGGAAGCCCGGAAGGGCCTCCAGAGTGCTGTACAGATTACCGGATTACCGGAACAACTCATCGACGGACTGCGTCTCGAGAACATCCGTGTCATCTACAATGGCGGAGGTACCAAGGAGGATGCGGCCATCCAGTTCCCGGATCTGGGGACCAACTATCCCGAGGTGCGGATCACCACTCCAGCCTATGGCGTTTATGCCCAATATGTCAGAAATCTGGAGTTGGCCAACATTCGCGTTAGTTTTCTGAAGGAGGACCTGCGTCCGGCCATTGGATGCAAGTCGGTGGAAAACCTGGAAATTGATAACTTCAAGGCTTCGGTTGCACAGGGAGTGGAACCGGCAAAATTTGAAAATGTGACGGGATTGGTGGTAAGAAATTCACCACTGCTAGCGCAGAAAAAGAAGCGCAAATAAATTTGGATTTTCGATTATGGAATGCATCCCCGGCCTCTGTTTTTTATTTTGAAACAAAAGAGGAGAGAACCGCAATCGAAAATCCAAAATCTTTTTACCTTGCCACTGCCCTGACAATCTCCTCGAGGTCGTTGGCTGCCTCCATCATCACATCCCGGATCACTTCTGACTGTCCGGTAGTGAACAACTTGTAGTTGACCGTAGCCACGTAGGTTTTTCCGTTCGCCTTTTCGTACACTGAAATCCTGCATGGCATCATCACTGATATAATCCGCTCATCGCTCAGTTCGAGCATCTGTCCGGAATATTCAGGTTTGCACACTTCGATGACAGTCACCGGCCGGATGGATTTATCGGCTTTGGCCAATGAACTTTGAAGGTCGTGGTTTGCTGGGTTGTTCCACTCCCTGTCATAGGCTGCCTGGTGTAGCAATTCAACGGTTTCATTGAACCCGAAAAGGCTCTCTTTTTCGAAGATGGGCTGATCGTTTTGCATAGCTTAAATGTAAAATAATTTTGAATTTCAAGAAGCTCCGGAATTTATTGGGACAAAAAACGACCTACTAAGTTACTCCAAATTGTTGTTACTTCTTCCGACAGATCCTTCTTTTTCAAGATTTAAAAATTTATTTTCTTTGTATTAATTTTACACTATGGACTGAATAACAATATATTGTCCGGCAATCCTACCCAAAACAGAGCTATTTTCACATCCAATCATCAAAAATTTTCCCGAATAATTTGGAAATCTGAAATAAATAATTCTACATTTGTACTGTATTAGTAATCTAGTACACTAAAACATTAAACAATCTACAAATGATTCAGATTAATGACCTTGAATTTACCTATTCCCGGAAGAGGGGGCTGTTCAAAGGTTTGTCGCTTCACCTGGAACCCGGAAGCATCACCGGATTGTTGGGGAAAAACGGGGCCGGAAAAACAACGCTGCTTAAACTGATGACCGGACTGCTTCACAGTAACTCCGGAGCGATCTCCGTTTTGGGGCACGATCCAAAAAACAGGGAGGTTTCGATGCTGAATGATGTTTTCCTGGTACCGGAAGAGTTCTATTTCCCTTCCATCACGATTCAGGAATATGTAAAGGCCTATGCACCGTTCTATCCACGGTTCGACCATCCTCTTTTTGCTAAAATCCTGGAAGAGTTTGAACTCATGGCCGAAAATAACCTGCAAAAGCATTCACACGGACAGAAGAAAAAATTTCTGATTGCCTTTGCACTCTCTACCAGGTGCCGTCTCCTGGTGCTGGATGAGCCTACCAATGGTCTCGATATTCCTTCAAAATCATTGTTCCGGAAGATTCTGGCCGGATCACTCGATGAAGACCAGCTGGTGATCATCTCCACACATCAGGTAAAAGATGTGGAGAACCTGATCGACAAGATCCTCATCCTCGACAACGGAAAGATGATTTTCCAGCGGAACATTGCGGAGATTTCCGAAAAGGTTTGCTTCGTTTCAGGTACCTCGGCGGATACGGATGGAGCCATTTACAGCGAGGCGATCCCAGGCGGATACCGGATGATGATGCCAAATGGCCATGCCGAGACAGAGGTCGACATCGAATTGCTTTTTAATGCCATTACCAACGGGAAACAAATCGGATAAACCATGCAAACAAATAACCAATTTTCGACGGAGCGATTTGTCGCCCTCTGCAGACAATCGCTGATTATCAACAAAAAAGTGATCTGGATTACGTTGGGTGGCTCCTCTGTCCTGCTCTTCTTCCTGCTCTATTTCCTACAGGCCAGCCAACAATTCAGCGATTGGACCAACGTTGACTACAGCGGTGTTTTCGCCTATCTGTTTTTCCCGCTGGGCATTCTTTTTGCGGGCTTAGCCTTCCCTGCCTTTCGGACCAAGGAGAAAAGCATGGCGTACCTGATGCTGCCGGCTTCCCGAACCGAAAAATTTCTCTTCGAACTGGTCACCAGGATCCTGCTTTTTATTCTGATCATCCCGCCTATGTTCTGGGCGATTGCCAACCTGGAAGGAATCATCGTCAACAGCTTTGCACCGGAACTGGTCCATTACAGGTTTTCGTTTGTTGAAGTCTGGCAAAAGCTCACCAGTCATGGCCATTTTGGAGGCTGGACATTTTTTGCAGTCGTGCAGGGATGGCTGTTTTCCCTTTTCCTCTTCTTTGCCGGTGCCAGCCATTTTTCAAAAATGCCCTTCCGAAAAACCTGGTTTTCAATGGGAGTCTTGCTTTTTGGTTACACCATGTTCTCGATATTTTTGGGAAAGGCATTGGATCTGCATGGCATTTCAAATATCAGATTTTTCTTTTTCAAAACGGACAATGCCGCCATTGCAGCCCTATCCATGCTGATCACAGCGATCAATCTTTGTCTGCTGGCAATTGCCTGGTACAGGTTAAAAGAAAAGGAGGCTTAAGATGGAATTCAAAAACAGCAAAGGAATTTTTCTCCAGATTGCCGACAGCATCTCGGAGAAAGTAATGGAGGGAATATACCCTCCGGGAGAAAAGATCCCATCTGTCCGTGATCTGGCCACCGAAATGGGTGTCAATCCCAACACGGTGATGCGCACCTACAGCGAATTACAAACCCGGGGTATCATCGACAACAAACGCGGAGTGGGCTATTATGTGAGCAGTGAGGCAATGGAAATCATCCACCAATGGAAAAGAAAAGAGTTTCTGGAAATTGAATTGCCCCTGATTGTACGTCAGACCAAAATGCTCGGCCTCACTTTCGCGGAGCTGAAACCCTATTTTGAATCAACACCAAACCAGAATCCACATGAAAACAAGTAAAATCATCTTCATATCCCTCCTCTCGACCATTACGCTGCTCATCCTGGCGGCAGCCATTGATCTTAAAATCAGTGGCCATCAGAGGGAAGGCAGCGGATACGACTTCAAAAGGAGCAGACAATCGCTCCCTGCTTTCAGGGTCCTTCGCGTCAACAACAGCCTGAACATCACGCTTGTCAGAAAGGATTCCTCCTACCTGGAAGTTGCCAGTTTCAAGGATTCAATCGTTCCAAAAGTGAATTTCGCACTTCGGGGAGACACCTTGGTGGTGAGCGATTTTGAGAAAACTGTTCACAGAAATGTGTCCATCACTATTTGTGCCAATGATTCATTGAGGAAGATCCAACTCACTAATTCGAAGGTGGGTACGGATCGCCTGGGAATGGGGAAATTGCGTTTTGAACTCGATCACAGTGATCTGTTTCTTAACCAGGATTTGAAATTAAAAAATGCACTCCTGAGCTTTGATATTGATGCAAAAAATCACTCCGAAATCGATTCCAATGAGTTCAGTGTGGATTCCCTGTCCTTGCAACTTCGGAATTCGAAGGCAAATCTCGACTTGTATGTAAAAAAGATATATGGCACTTTGTCGGACAGTTCGGTTATTTATTCCCGCCAACCACAGGAAATTTCCCTGAAAAAGGATGCCAGCAGCAAGATCAATGTCTATGAATGACGAATCTTCTCCGGAAGATTTTTACCAGCAACAAAGGCACCAGGACACAAAGGATTTACGAAGAAGGAGATATTAATTCATCCCTTTGCGTATTCTTTGTCTCTTGGTGCCTTTGTGGTAAAAGTCTTCACCGGGAATCAGTCCAGCTCCTTCGCGATGGAGATGGCGGCAATGGTTCCATCCGCTACGGCGGTGGTGATCTGGCGGTATTTCTTGCTGATCACGTCCCCGACTGCATAAACGTCCTGAATGGAGGTGCGCATCTCATCGTCCGTTTTGACGTAGCCCCACTGGTCGAGTTCCAGCATGTCGATAAAGAGTCCGAGGTTGGGCTTCATGCCAATGAAAATAAAAACGCCATCGGCTTCAAGCGTCTTGATCTCTTTGGTGGTGAGGTCCTCCACCTCGACGACCATGCGGTCTCCAACCTTTTGGAAGGAACGTGGTTCGTGCAAAAAGAGCGAATGAATCTTTGGGTTGGCCATTAATTTTTCCACGGCCGTTTTGTTCGCAGTAAAGGCAGCAAACTGGTGGACCATGGTCACTTTGGAGGCAAATTTGGAGATGAAATCACTCTCCTCAACGGCAGAGTTGCCGCCGCCGATCACGATCACCTCCTTGTCTACAAAATATTTGGCATCACAGGTGGCGCAATAGGAGATGCCCTTCCCTTTCAGTTCCCGCTCGCCCTTTGCACCCGTCAGATTTGGTGTGGTACCGGTGGCAATGATGATTTTTTTCGCGTGAATGGTTTCCGTTTCATCAATGGTAACGGTCTTTTTGACCAGATCCACTTTGGTCACATCCACGGCAACCTTGAATACGGTTCCACACAGTTTGGTCTGCTCCGACATGTTGTGAGACAGCATATAACCAGCTTGTGGATCAATGAATCCGGGATAGTTGGAGACTTCGTGGGTGGTGGAAACATGTCCGCCGGGGAGGGAAATATCCACCAGAACGGTCTTGACCTTTGCCTGACACAGGTACAGTCCTGCCGTCAATCCGCCTGGACCCCCTCCCAGAATGATCACATCATATTCGGATACGATCGGTTTGATCTTCGCAGAAATCTCCGTGACCTTCTCGGCAGGAATCAGTACATTCAGATTTTTGATGATGTCGCTTCGCTTGATGCCTCCGGCCAAGGCGCTCGGTGACCTCTTTCCCATGGTCAAAAAAGAGCAGTGTCGGGGAGGATTTGACGCCAAGCTGATCGGACAGTTCGCGGTTGGCCTGACGGTACATTTTCAAAAATTTGATCTCCTCACCATACATCCCTGCCAGAGACTCAAACTTGGGTGCTACCGCCTCACAGGGCGGACATTCGGTAGAATAAAAATCCAAAACGACCTTTCCTCCCTGCAAAACTTCCTGTTCAAATTCTAAACTGCTGATCTCTTTCATGACTTTCAAATATTTTATGATTCAATTTTCAATTTTTGGTTGGTCCCTGAGCGATTTCTTTGTCCTCTCTGTCCACTTAGTTATCCCAGTCTCCCACTCTATTCTTCCTCCAGCGCATCTGCGAAATAGGCCTTGAAACCAATTTCCAGCAGTTCCTTCACGGGCCGGCAATCGGGTGAGAGGATGGAGCCATTTTTATTTTTGGCTACGGAACCGCAGCCTCCGCCACAAGCCAGCTGAACAGAACAGGTCTTGCATTCTTCAATAGAGGTAACATCCCGGGAGGCCCACTGATGGATCAGTTGTTCATTTTTGGTTATCTCGGGATAGAAAGTGCCCAGCGCCTCCTCTTCTTTGCCGACGGTGGCCGTACAGGAGTAGATTCTGCCGGTGTAGTCGAAGGCCCATTCCGATTTGCAGGCCGGACAGGCATCGAACAAGGGATCCGGTAGCTGTCCGTTTTCGGAAAGGTATTTGGCCACAGAATAGGAGGGTTTGTAAAATTCGAGGACATGTGGAAACTCCACTGTCAGATCAAATATCTTTTTGAATAACGATATTCTAGTAAACAGCTGATCCGGTGTTGACTGGCAGTGATGCAGTTCGTAATTTCGTCCGATCTGTGTCTTGAAGAGCGGATGGGAGGTCCACCCCTTTTCAATGGCAAAGGAGGCCAGTTCCGGAAGATTGTCGATGTTTTGCTTGTCGATGACCATCCGAAGGTTGACAGGAAATCCGGCAGCCAGGGCGGCATCTATGCCCCGGACAATGGGTTCAAAGGTCGGAGAACCACCTTTCAGGAACCGGCGCTGGTCGTGTATGCTTTTGGTCCCATCCAGGGTTATCTGGATCTCACGGATTTTACCCCTTGATAGCAGCTCGATGTAATTTTCGAGGTAGTAACCATTGGTCACGACACAAATATCAATTTCAGCTTCATTGGCCGACTCCACCAGTCGGGAGACAATGTTGCGCTGGTGTGGCGTATTCAAAAGTGGTTCTCCTCCGAAGATGGTGAGGTATTTTCGTCTGTTGGCAAGCTCCTTTCTTACATAAACAAAGAAGGCATCTATCAGTTCAGGCGTTGCCGATTGGCCGGGATTGGTGTATTCGTCCTGGTAACAGTAGCTGCAGCTGAAGTTGCAACTGTAGTTGGGCACAAAAAAGAGCTGCACCTCTTCCTCGTCCCGCTGGTCGACAAAATCGAAATAACGGTTCCGGTAAAGTTTTTTCTCCTCATCGGACTTTACCAAATACCCATTTTCTGCGAGGCTAAGCATCGTTTCAGGGTTTTCATTTCCGTCGTGATTGCCTGAAACCAATAATTTTGCTTCTTCTTCTGAGAGCAGGTCCGCACTTCCGCTAAGCAGGTTGACGGCAAAGTAGCTTTCAGTATTGAGAACCCTGGAAACAATGTTGTGTTTGGATTGGAGGGATTGAGTCATTTTGGAATTTTCGATTTTCGATTTTGGATTGCGCTTCGATCTTGATTTTGAGCCGCGGTATTGAACGAGTCCGCTTAATCGCCAAATATTTTCGGTTCCGGATTTCAAAATCCTAAATCCAACAATGAGAACAAGCCTACCGGGAAATTGCTCTCCCGGCAGCTTATTCCTTTTGATTTAGTCGTGGCAACCCACAATCCGACTTGGAAGTCTTGGCACAGCACTGGGCTATGACCACGCTTTTCTGCGCTTCCTGCTTTTTAACCAAACTTTTCATTTAAAATGAATTAATGAATGAATTGAAAACTATTTATTTGCTTAGAAAAGCCTCATTATGCATCCCTGCGGAGATGGTACTACAAGTCAATTAATTGGAACAACAGCAGGATTTTGCAGCAGGTCTGATGCCCGCTATCGTGAAACTGCAAACCTCCACCTTTCCTTTTGGATAGGGTTTTGACTCCTCCAGAATGGTGACGGAATGAAATCCGGTCAAATTCAATGTTTCCAGATACTCTTCCCTGGTGACAGAGCCAGCCCAGCATTCTGCTACCGCTACCGGATCGTTCCGGAATTCCTCCGGAACCGGGGATGTTGCATAGATGTCACTAACTACAAAGCGGCCTCCTTTTTTCAGTATCCTGAAGATCTCGCTCCAAACAGCAGTTTTATCGGAAGCATGGTTGATGGTGCAATTGGAGATAACCAGGTCGGCAGTGAGATCAGGCAGCTCCAGTTTTTCCAGATCGCTCCTGACAAATTTCACGTTGTTGACCCCAAATTTGCGTGCATTTTCACGCGCTGTGGCCAACATGCCTTCCGAAATGTCAATTCCATAGACGAAGCCTATTTCTCCGGCTTGTTCGGCCATGCGAAGCACATCCGTACCGCGACCGCTACCCAGATCTACGCAGATCTCACCGGATTGTACCTTCGAAAAGTTGATTGCTCCACCACAGGAAAGGCAGCACTCCGTTTTAGCCAATTGGCTGTATCTCAAATTAATGTTTGAATAGTCCATTCTTTTTATATTCTTTGTGATGCTTGATCCAATTCTTCAGTTGTCTGAGCAAGTTCGAAAAATAACAAACTGATGCTGCAAAAGTATAAAAATTAATTTTAAATCGCATTACTATCACTTAAATCTTTTTATTATCACTATTTTTGCAACATGAAGAATTTTTTTTCAGACAATCTGTCCCAGGAAGAACTCAACTTGCTGTTTCAAAGCGATGAGCGGTGTCTGGAATTTATTGCCTCGATGAAATGGGGAGAGGGTTTTGAATGCAGGAAGTGCGGAAACACAAATTTTTGTCCAGGCAAGACCCCATTTTCAAGAAGGTGCACCAAATGCAAGGCAGAAGAATCGGCTACAGCAGGCACGATCTTTCACAATTGCAAGTTTCCGATCAGCAAGGCATTTTACATTGCGTTTCAGGTATGCAAGGGGAATGAGTCGATCTCAACCTACGAATTTGGCCGAAGACTCACGCTTCGGCAGATGACCTGCTGGAATTTCAAATCGAAGATCAGTGCTGCACTCTCCTCTCTGGAGCACCTTCCCGAAGAGGAAAGAAAGGATGTGAGAAAGTTATTCACCTACTAGAAGTGCCTAAATTGACGAAAGTGAACTAGAGTGACTAAAGTTAGTCTGGAAAGGAGGAGTAAAAGTTGGGGAAACTTACAACCTTACTTTAGGCATTTTAGTCACTTTAGCTAACTTTAGTCACTTCCTTTACTTACATTCATTTAGCTACCTATTTTCATTTATTTAGATTTTTGGTACATTTTGATAAAAAAATCAATTTTTTATCAAATTTCTAACATAAGTCATTTAAACTTATCCCAATAATTCTATAGCTTTGAAAGGTGATGCACTTTGAGTGAGAAAATCCGTACCAGGCATCCCCTTCTGCTCGAATGTGTTTCAGACAACTAAAAACCTGAAAAACTTATGATTACGCACGACGAAATTTGCAGTGTCCATTCGATGACTGAGACTGAAAAATTCAGTATGCTCGAGCAGGTGATGAACGACTATGACAGGAAGGAGAGCAACCTGATCCAAATTTTGCACATGGGACAGGCCATTTTCGGGTATCTCTCGCCGGATGTTCAATCCTTTATTGCCAAAGAGATGGATATTCCCAACTCGAAAGTAAACAGTGTGCTTACCTTTTATTCCTTCTTTTCGACAAAACCAAAGGGCAAATATACCGTGAGCATCTGTTTGGGCACAGCCTGTTATGTAAGAGGGGGAAAAGAGGTTGTCAACAAACTGAAGGAGATTCTCTCCATCGATGTGGGAGAAACGACGGAAGACAAAATATTCTCCCTGCAGGTGATGCGCTGCATTGGTGCCTGTGGTCTGGCGCCTGCCATGACCATCAACGAAAAAGTATACAAACAGGTGAACCCCAACAAATTGCACCGTATCCTCGGCATGCTGAAATAAATACGGCCGATAATTCTCCATTGCAATAGATAACCAAATTTATACATGCCATGTACATCAAATCTCTGAAAGATCTGAATGATATAAAAACATTATTTCAGGAGCAGGAATCACATTACCAGTTCGTAGCGCACGTCTGTTATGCGGCAGGTTGCCTTTCTTCCGACTGTAGGGAGGTGAAGGAGGCTTTTGTCAAGGCATTGGACCACGAAAAACTGACAGAAAAAGTAAAAATCAACCTGACAGGCTGCATGGGCGCCTGTACACTTGGTCCCACGTTGATCATCAATCCCGGGCAAACACTGTACTGCAATCTGAAACCCTCCGATATGGCTCAAATTGTCAAGGAGCACATCAAAAAGGGTAAGATTGCCACAAAATATTGCTACAAGGATCCTGAAACCGGTAAAGAGATTCCGGAATTGCAGGAGATCAATTTTTTCAAGCACCAGAAGAAAATTGTGCTTCGCAATTGCGGCACTATCGATTATGCTTCCCTGGATGAATACATCGCCAGGGATGGTTATTTCGCTCTTTGCAAAGCACTAACCTCCATGACTACGGCACAAGTCGTTGATGAGGTGAAGAGATCCGGTATGCGCGGAAGAGGTGGCGGCGGTTTCCCCACGGGGGTAAAATGGGAGATGGCATCGAAAGTCGCCAGTGACCAGAAATACATCATCTGTAATGCGGATGAAGGTGATCCGGGGGCCTTCATGGACCGTAGCCTGCTGGAGGGTGATGCGCATGCGGTCATCGAAGGAATGGTCATTGGAGGCTATGCCATCGGTGCAACAAAAGGGGTGGTATACATCCGTGCCGAATATCCCATCGCCATCGAGCGGCTTACCATCGCCATTAAGGCAGCGCAATCCAGCGGACTACTGGGAACCGATATTTTCGGATCCGGATTTGATTTTGACATCGAAATCAGAATCGGAGCCGGGGCTTTTGTATGTGGGGAAGAGACCGCATTGATGGCTTCTGTGGAAGGCAGAAGAGGCGAGCCCACCCAAAAACCTCCCTTCCCGGTTCAAAGCGGATTGTACGGCAAACCGACTGTCATCAATAACGTCGAGACCTTTGGAAGCATTGCGCCCATTCTGCTCAAGGGGGCTGAGTGGTTTGCCTCCATCGGAACCGAAAAAAGCAAGGGGACCAAGGTATTTGCCCTGGCGGGAGATATTCGAATGAAAGGATTGATAGAAGTGCCGATGGGCATTTCCCTTGGAAAAATTCTATTCGACATTGGTGGCGGCATTCCAAAAAATAAAAATTTCAAGGTGGCGCAAACAGGAGGACCTTCCGGAGGTTGCCTGACCGCTGAGCACCTGAACACTCCCATCGATTATGATTCGCTGATCAAGCACGGTGCCATCATGGGGTCGGGTGGTTTGATCAGTGCCGATGAAGATACCTGTATGGTAGATATGGCCCGCTTTTTCATGGATTTCGTGCAGGAGGAGTCCTGCGGGAAGTGCACGCCCTGCCGTTTGGGCACCAAAAGGATGTTGGAGATACTGGAACGAATCACGGTAGGAAAAGGCGAAGAGGGAGATGTAGAGAAGCTGATTGAATTGGGGACTTCCATCAAGGAGTCTGCCATTTGTGGTCTCGGTCAGACGGCTGCCAACCCGGTTCTCAGCACCATCAAATATTTCAGGCACGAGTACGATGAGCACATCCGGAAGAAATATTGCCGTTCTGGCGTCTGCAGTGAACTGTTTATTTCACCTTGCCAGAATGCATGTCCGGCCGGAGTAAATGTTCCGGGCTACATTGCCCTGATCGCGGCAGGTAGAGTCAAGGATGCCTACAATTTGATCCGTCAGGACAATCCTTTCCCCTCTATCTGTGGCAGGGTTTGCACACATCCCTGTGAGAGCAAATGTCGCCGTGCCCAGTTGGACGAGTCGATCGCCATCGCCGATCTCAAAAGATATGCTGCCGATTATGTGCTCAACTCCGATGAACCTTACATGAACATGATGTTCCAAAAAAATGGCAAGTCTGTCGGGATCATTGGTGCTGGTCCATCCGGACTCACCTGCGGCTATTATCTTTCCCGGTTAGGGTATACTGTCGACATTTATGAAGAGAAGAGTGTAGCCGGCGGTATTCTGGCCTATGGTATTCCAGAATACCGACAGCCAAAGGATGTTCTCAAAAAAGAGATTGATTCCATCATTCAGTCCGGAATCAACATTTTCTACAATACGAAAGTGGGTGAACAGATCACATTTGCCGAGTTAAAAGCGAAATACGGGGCCATCTACATTGCTACAGGAACGCAACTTTCACGCAAAATAGGAATTGATGGAGAGGAGAAGGATGGCATCTATCACGGCTTGGATTTTCTGAAAGACCTCAACCTGAATAAAAAAGTGGTAGTGAAAGGGGTTGTCGCCGTTATTGGTGGTGGAAATACTGCCCTGGATGCGGCCAGGTCCGCCTTGCGGCTTGGAGCTGAAAAGGTTCATATTCTTTACCGCAGGACGCGGGAAGAGATGCCTGCCGATCGCCGTGAGATACAGGAAGCCCTTGACGAAGGAATCATCCTGCACGAGCTGGTAGCCCCGGTCAGGTTTATCGGAAACGGTTATGTCCGCCAGATCGAATGTCAGAGAATGTTACCGGGCGAATTTGGCAAAGATGGGCGAAGAATTCCCGTAAAGGAGCCGGGTTCCAATTTCACCCTGAACATCGACATGGCGATCCCGGCTGTCAGTCAGTATTCGGATCTTCCATTTGTAACCAGAAAAGATGTAGAACTGACAGATTGGGGAACCTTTGTGGTTGACAATGCTACACAAATGACCACCCAAAAGGGAGTTTTTGCCGGGGGAGATGTTGCCAGGGGATCGGATGTAGTAATTACAGCCATCGCCGACGGGAAAGTTGCTGCAAAGTCCATCGACAAGTACCTGGGAGGAAAGGGGATTCTCAACTCAGGAGAACCCATCGACATTCCGAACATGCGTCCCGACGAGGCAAATACCATCGAACACGAACGGTTTCCGATGAGGTACCTCGAAGGCGAAAAACGCCGCACCAGTTTCGATGAGGTGGCCCAGGGATTTCACAAGTTGAATGCAATTGCTGAAGCCATGCGTTGCCTGCAATGTTCCAAACACTAACCCTCAAATTTTCAAGCTATGTCACTTGTCACATTAAAAATCAACAATAAAACTTTACAGGCTGAAGAGGGAACCACCATTTTTGAAGCAGCCAAGCACAACAACATTCTTATCCCTCATTTCTGCTACCTGGAAAATGTCCACCAATTGGGTGCCTGCAGAATCTGCGTGGTGGAGGTGGAAGGAGCCAGAAACCTGATGGCCTCCTGTGTTACAGAGGTCAGGGAAAATATGGTAGTTCATACCAATACGACCAAAGTCCGAAAGGTCAGGAAAGTATTGTATGAACTTATACTCTCTGATCATCCAAAAAACTGCCTCGGATGCCACCGCAACCAGAACTGTGAACTTCAGGATCTGGGAGAGCAAATACAGATTGATGAGTTCAGGTTTGAAGGAGTCAAATCGAAAGATGTTATAGACAGCACCAGTGCCTCCATCGTGCGCGACAGCTCCAAATGCATTCTTTGTCGCCGCTGTGTGACGGTATGCAATGAGATTCAGGGAGTGGGCGTCATGAATGCCCACCACAGAGGATTTGCCACCTTTATTGGTCCTTCTGAGGACGAAAGTCTGGGGCACTCCATCTGCACCAACTGCGGGCAGTGCATCGTCGTCTGCCCTGTTGGTGCCCTGAAGGAGAAGGATTCCACGCAGCTGGTATGGGATGCCTTGCTGGATCCAACCAAAACGGTAGTGGTTCAGACTGCGCCTGCCGTAAGGGTGGCTCTGGGCGAAAAATTCGGACTGGCTCCGGGGACTCTGGTTACCGGTAAGATGGCTTCATCACTCCGCGAACTGGGTTTTGATTATGTCTTTGATACCAATTTTGCCGCCGATCTGACCATTTTGGAAGAGGGTTCAGAGTTTTTAAAAAGAGTCAAAGACCAATTAACAACGCCTGAGGGTTCTGTTTTACCAATGATAACCAGTTGCAGTCCGGGCTGGATCAAATATGTTGAACACCAGTATTCCGACCAGCTGGTGCATCTGTCCAGTTGCAAGTCGCCGCACATGATGCTGGGGGCCCTGGTAAAAACCTATTTTGCAGAAAAAATCAACGTTGACCCCAAGGATCTCTTCGTCGTTTCCGTGATGCCTTGTACTGCCAAGAAATTTGAGATTACCAGACCCGAAATGGAATCCGATGGGATCCGGGATGTGGATGCTGTACTGACCACACGCGAACTAGGGCGGATGATCAAGGATGCCGGCATAGAGTTTGCCCTGCTCCCGGACAGCGAATTTGATTCACCCCTCGGGCTTTCCTCCGGTGCTGCAGATATTTTCGGCACCACAGGCGGTGTGATGGAAGCCGCCATTCGTACGGTGTACGAACTTGTTACCGGTCGTGAACTGCCCATGGACAAACTGCATGTGCAGCCATTGGTCGGATTGAAACAGATTAAAACGGCTGATCTGCTCATTGAAAATCCGCTGGAATCTTATGCTTTTCTGGAAGGGGTTACCGTAAAAGTTGCCGTCACAAGCGGATTAAAGGGTGCCTCCATCTTGATGGAGGAGATCCGACAGGGGAAGAGCCCCTATCATTTCATCGAAGTGATGGGTTGTCCTGGAGGATGCATCAGCGGTGGCGGTCAGCCACGCCCCATCAGCAATTCGGTTCGGATGAAACGACTGGATGCCATTTACCGCGAGGATGAAGGGAAAATGCTACGCAAATCACACGAGAACCAGGATCTGATGACCCTGTACAAAGATTTTCTGGGACATCCGCTGGGACATTTATCCCATGAATTGCTGCATACTACCTATGTGAAACGGGCGAAGAACTGATCAGTTTTTCAGTTTCCAGTCGGCGCCCTCCTTGGTGTCTTTGATCTCAAAGCCCAGGGAGGTGAGCCGGTCGCGAATTTGGTCGGAAGTAGCCCAATCCTTCTTCATCTTGGCCTCCTGACGCAGTGTAAGCAAGAGTTCGACCATCTGGCCGAAGAGTTCTCCTTTTGTGTTATCCTGACCATCTGCCGAATGCTTCAAACCAAGGACCTCATTCACGAGTACGGAATAGAGATCCTGGAGTTTTATCAGATCTTCTGCCGTGATGGTATGGTTGCCATCGTTGATGGAGTTGATCATCTTGACCCCGTCAAAAAGATGTGCAATCAGGATAGGGCTATTCAGGTCGTCGTTCAGTGCCTCGTAACAATCGCTCCTCAGTTTGTCAACATCCACGGTTGAATTAGAGGCACTCTTCAAATCCGGCAGCAGGGTCATCGCATTCATCAATCTTTCGAATCCCTTTTCGGCTGCCTGAAGCGCTTCATTGGAGAAATCCAATGGACTCCTGTAATGGGCCTGAAGCATGAAAAAGCGGATGGTCATCGGGTCGTAGGCCTTCTCGAGCAAAGGATGTGCCCCCGTGAAAAACTCATCCAACTGGATGAAATTGCCCAGTGACTTGCCCATCTTCTGGCCGTTGATGGTGATCATGTTGTTGTGAATCCAGTAATTGACAGTGGCATGGCCGAAACAGGCCATCCCCTGGGCCACCTCTGCCTCGTGGTGCGGAAACAAAAGGTCAAGTCCGCCTCCGTGGATATCAAAAGTCTCACCCAGATATTTGGTGCTCATGGCCGTACATTCGGTATGCCATCCCGGAAAACCATTGCCCCAGGGCGAAGGCCAGCGCATGATGTGTTCGGGAAGGGCGTTCTTCCAGAGTGCAAAATCCAAACCCGATTTTTTCTCGTTCTGACCATCCAGATCACGGGTATTGGTATAAAGATCCTCTATTTTCCTGCCGGAAAGGATTCCGTAGGGATATTTTCTGGCGTAGGCTTCCACGTCAAAATAGACGGAACCGTTTGTCTCATAAGCAAATCCAGACTCTATCATTTTTTTAACAGCTTCAATCTGCTCAATGATATGACCGGATGCAGTTGGTTCAATGCTCGGAGGAAGCACATTGAGCTGCCCCATGTTCCTACGGTAGCTGTTGGTATAGATCTGGACGATCTCCATGGGCTCGAGCTCCTCTACCTTCGCCTTTTTGGCCACTTTGTCCTCTCCTTCATCCGCATCATTGACCAGGTGGCCCACATCCGTGATGTTCCGGACGTACCTGACCTTGTAGCCGATGTGCAGCAGATACCTGAAAAGCAGATCGAAGGTGATCGCCGGACGGGCATGCCCCAAATGCGCATTCCCATAGACTGTCGGACCGCAGACATACATCCCGACGTAATCCTTGTGGATGGGAACGAACAGCTCTTTTTTACGGGTCAGGGTGTTGTAAAGAATTAACTTTTCCATGGTCATTGAATAAGAAGATCGAACTGCAAAATTAAAAAAAAGGATGAACGGCTTACCAATTGATTTCAGCTTTGTTATCTTTGGGTCTCACGTAATCAGGATTGAACCAATGAAACACCTTTTGATAAAAATCAGTCTTTTTCTTTTGATCGTTACCATCTCTTCCTGTTCCTTTTCCCAGAACAAGCAAATTCCTGAAGGGCCCATGGTCCTGATCAAGACTAAATACGGCGACATGAAGGTAGTTTTGTACAATGAAACCCCCTTGCACCGCGATAATTTCATGAAACTGACCAAAGAGGGAGTCTTTGACAGCCTGCTTTTTCACAGGGTCATCAAGGGGTTCATGGTACAGGGTGGAGATCCGCATTCCAAACATGCCACCAAAGACCAGCCTCTTGGAGACGGCGACCTGAATTATACCGTACCCGCCGAATTTAGACCCGGCCTAATTCACAAAAAAGGAGTGATTGCTGCGGCCAGGAATGGCGATGAAGAAAACCCGGAAAGGCGTTCATCGGCTACACAATTTTATCTGGCCCAGGGGAAAGTCTACAAGCTGGACGATGTGCCTGCCATCGAGCAAAACCTGAACAGCAGGGCAGCCGAATCCCTGTTTTTGAAGATGAAGGCGGAAAAAATAGATACGCTGATGCTGTTCCAGATGGCGCGAAACAAAGTTGGATACGATAAATTGCTGGAGAATCTGAAACAAAAAGCCATCCGCGAATGCGACAAAAATCCAATTCGGCTTACGAAGCAACAGATTGAAACCTACACCACCCTGGGTGGGATTCCGCATCTGGATGGTGCCTATACCGTTTTTGGAGAGGTGATTGAGGGCCTTGCGGTGATAGACTCTATTGCAGCACAACCCACCGGATTGCAGGATCGTCCGCTGGAGAATATCCGAATGAAAATAGAAGTCATTAAAGAGTAACTGCTTCTGCTTTAAATCCGACCACTTTCAGATCTTCGTAAAAAGAGGGATAGGATTTGGTCACCACCATCGCATCTTCAATCCGGACGTATCCGTTAAATAGTGCTGCAGGAGCAAAGGCCATCGCCATTCTGTGATCATCGTAAGTAGCGATGACAGGATTGTGCTGGAACAGATTTTCATCGACAATTCCATCCCATGCCAACTCGCCATCTGTCGGTTCTGTTAGCTTCACACCCAATTTAGCACATTCTTTCTTAAGCGCGGCAATGCGGTCCGTCTCCTTGATTTTGAGGGTTTTCAACCCTGAAAAATGAAATGGCAATTTTTTCCCTATTGCCAAAACGACAAAGGTCTGGGCAATATCCGGATTTTCCAGAAAGTTCAGGTTTAACAGTTTTTGTGGTACCTGTTTTTCTTTGGTCAGCCTTACTGAATCACCATCCTGCCGGGACCTGATCCCAAAATATCTGTCATACCACACAGCCTGGATGGCATCTCCCTGCAGGCTCTTCAGGCGAAGACCCTTCAAATACAAATCACAATGACCCGACAAGGCAGCCAGGGCATACCAGTAGGAGGCACCCGACCAGTCGGCTTCAACGGAATAGGAAATTGGTTTGTAGTTTTGGGTCTCTACGCGAATCTCATTGCCAATCCATTGATACTTTATGCCAAATTTTGCCATTAATTCGAGGGTCATTTCGATGTAGGAACGGGAAGTAATCCTGTTGTTTAACCTAAGTGTCAATCCTTCCTGTACAGTCGGGGCAATCATCAGCAAGGCGGAGATGTACTGGCTGCTGATACTGCCATCGAGTTCGATGACTCCTCCCCTTAGGGCAGTTCCCGTAATCCTCAGTGGCGGAAATCCTTCGGTTCCGGTGTATTCTATCAAGGCACCCATCTTCCGCAAGGCATCCACCAGAATGGAGATGGGGCGTTGCTGCATTCTTTCAGAACCGGTCAGGTGCCATTCGCCAACGATCTTGGACAAATAGGCCGTTAAAAATCGCATCGCAGTACCTGCATGCCCGATGTCAAAATGGTTTGAATTGGATTCCAGCACCCGGTTCATCACCAGCGAGTCGTCACAATCAGACAGGTTCTTGACAGGAAAGCCCGAATAGCTCAGGGCGTTGATGATAAGTACCCTGTTGCTGATGCTTTTTGATGCAGGAAGGGTCACCTCTCCCGACGATGTTTGAATCCGTTTTGGTCAGCTGAATGTTCATGGCTCAATCGTGATTTAACTCCCTGAAATAATCTAGTGCCTCGAAGATCTGCTCCTTGCTGCAATCCCTGTTGATCTCCACCTCACCTACTGAGCGGATCAGCGTGAAATTGATCCGTTTGCCGTCGTTTTTCTTGTCGTGCCCCATCAATTCATAAAGCACTTCGTCATCTGCAGGAGCTATTTTGTATTTTCCGAAAACGGATATCAGCCATTGGGAAAGATGGTGCATGATGCCATCTGGAAAGCCACAGTCGAGCCGGGAAAGATAAAGTTCGGCAATCATCCCGTATGCAACAGCATGCCCATGGAGCAACGGCTGCGAATTTTTCAGGGACAGGCTCTCAAATGCATGGCCCACAGTATGCCCAAAATTTAATGCTTTCCGGATATTGTGTTCGTGGGGATCTTTTTCCACAAAATAGTTCTTGATCAAAACAGAGTGAGAAATGATCCCCTGTAATTCGCTGTAATCGGGGTTCGCCAAATCAAATTTCCGAAGTTCCGCCAGATGATCCTGGGAGTGGATCAATCCGTGTTTGATCATCTCAGCATAACCCGAAATAAAATTTTCGTGATCCAATGTCTTCAGAAACCGGGGATCAATGATCACCTGCAGAGGCTGGTTAATCACGCCTATTTCATTCTTCAATCCATTGAAATTGAAACCTGTCTTTCCACCAACCGAAGCATCCACCTGCGACAACAAAGTGGTGGGGAGGTTGATGAATGGCACTCCTCTTTTGAAGGTTGATGCGGCAAAACTGCCCAGATCTGTCACCATTCCACCGCCAAGATTGACCACAAGGGACTTCCTGTCGGCACCGTTTTGACTCAGGAAAAGCCAGATCTTTTCAACAGAGGACAATAGTTTGTTCTCCTCCCCGCTTGGGATGACAACCATCTTGAATTTTTCGATGCGTGTAATTTCACAAAGCAGCGGAAGACAGAAACTTGCACTGTTTTGGTCTGTCACCAAAAATAGCTTATCATCCGGGAAAGCCGCAATACTTGACGTAAACACGCTTTCAAGCTGATTGGTTACTGCAACGGGATTTTTGGAACTCATGCTGGTAATTGGATTCTTGTAACTATGAGGGGCAAAGTTACAAGAATTTTATGGGTAAATATGCAGATTGCTAGTTTGGATGCTTCATGAAGTGGCAGATGCCAATTCCTTGTTAACTCTGCAATGCCTTGACCCTTGAGACCAAAAGGGTAATTCCCATGCCAAAAACCCCGATGACTGCAAAGGAATACCTCAACCCAGCTGCCTGCGAGATGTAGCCGATCAAGGGGGGTCCCATTAGAAATCCGAGAAAACTCACACTGGAGACAGTTGCCAGTGCGATTCCTGTCGGTACTTTTGAATGCCTTCCGGCGGCACTGTAAACAGATGGGACCATGCTTGAAACACCCAGTCCGACAAGCATAAAGGCAAAAGTGCAGGGTATGAGGTAAGGGAAGAATACTGCCGTAAACAGTCCGGCAGAAATCATCGTACCACAAATCTGCATTAGCCTTTTTCTTCCAATTTTGGAAACCACATAATCGGCCATGAACCTTCCTGAGGCCATCATTACCATGAAAGAGGTATAGCCCACCACCACCAGAGAAGCGGGTGCATGAACCACATCCTTGAAATAGATGCCACTCCAGTCGAACATGGCACCCTCACTGGCCATGCTGCAAAAACCGATGATGCCGAGCTGAATAAGCACCCCATCCGGCCTACTGAACATTTTACGCTTTGGATCACCCGGCTTCTCCCGATGCTTACTCCGGACCAAATAGGGATAATTGACAAACACGATGGTCCAAACCACCAGGATGATGGTCACAAAATGCCAGAAGGGGCGAATGTTGAGGTTGATCATGCCAATGCCGATCAAGGCACCCGTAAACCCGGCTACGCTCCATCCCCCGTGAAAGGAGGACATGATGGATCGCTGGTAGATTTTTTCTGCGGCCACCCCCTGGGTATTGACGGAGATGTTGCACATGTTTCCGAAGATGCCAAACAGGAAGAGTGCGAGCGCCAACTGCCAGCCGGTCTGAACCAGTCCGATCAGACTCAGCACAATGGTATAAGCCGGCAGGGCAAAGGGCAACACCTTGTGACTGCCAAAGCGGGTCACCAGTTTGCCGGATACAGGCATCATCAGGAATTGGCCTACAGGCAAAGCAAACAGGATGGTCCCAAACAGGGCATCGTTCAGGTGAAGGGCTGTTTTGATGTCCGGAATGCGACTCGCCCAGGAGGAGAAACCGAAGTCCCATGCTGAAATAAACCATCGAAACAGCCAGACGGATGCGTCTCTTGTTGGGGACGATTTCTGTCGGGTGAATAGTTGAAGGGGTATTACTCGTCATTAAAAAACTTTAGAATAACAGGGAAACCAATCTTAAAAAATTGGATTGACTTCCGGACACGGGGACAAAAGTATCGAATTAATTTCTGATGCTTCTGAAATATTCAGATTAATATCCTTACGGCCGATCCAGAATGAGTCCGTTTGAAGCCAAAAAAAACCAAAAAAATCCTGCCATTTTGTAGTAGGCAGGAGTGGATTTCATCAATTCGATGGAGCTGAAATATCTCAACCAAGATCGGACTAATTGTTCAACCCGATCTTTACGGAAGTCATGGTCAGCGACCCGGCCACCGCCCGGTCGTTGAAAACAGCCACATTTTCGTGCTCCTCCTTCAAAGCCAGAATGTACAAAAGCGGAAGAAAATGTTCCGGTGTAGGAATGGCCAGATCGAAAGCACGGCCGTGAGACTTGTAATCAATCAATTGTTTGTGATCGCCTTCCAAAATGAATTTTTTCATCTTCTCGTTGGCTTCGGTAGCCCAGTCGTAGGCATACCCGATTTCATTCAATTTGTCCCATGCCACCCGACCCAGGTTGTGCACCAGGTTGCCGCTACCAACAATCAAAATGCCTTTTTTCCGCAGGGATACCAGTTCCCTTGCCAAATCATAATGTGCCTGGGGAGTCTGGTAATAGTCGAGACTCATCTGGATGACAGGCACATCTGCAGCCGGATAAAGGTGTTTCACCACGCTCCAGCATCCGTGATCGAGCCCCCATTTCAGATCAAGTCCGACCTCCGTTTTGGTCAGGCTCTTCTGGGTCTCCAGGGCCAGCTCCGGACTTCCGGGGGCAGGATACTCCACTTCGTACAATTTCTGTGGAAACCCGCCGAAATCGTGAATAGTTGGCGGATTTTCCATGGCAGTGACAAGGGTGCCGCGCGTCTCCCAGTGGGCCGAGATGCACAGGATGGCTTTCGGCCTGGGAATTGCTTTTCCTGCTTCCCTCCAGCCTGTAACAAATTCATTCTCTTCGATGGCATTCATGGGAGAACCGTGCCCGAGGAAAAGCGCAGGCATCAGTGGAGAGTTTTCTGCAGATCCTGCAATATTATTCAATGCGTCGAGTTTCATGGCTGAACCAATTAAAGTGGTGATGGCAATGCTTTTTAAAAATTTCTTTCTCTCCATGCTTGATGATGCTGTCTTCCGGCATACGTTGCAAATTACTTTTTGTTTTTTTCCGGTAGCCTGGTGGATATTTCTATTGGCTATAAAGATTCCAAGTCACGAAGCGTATACAACGGGACATTATGTTCTTTTCAGGATTGTTTCACCAGTTGAACTTCACAACTGATTTTCACCTCTTCGCCAACCAGCACACCACCGGCTTCCAGTGCGGCATTCCAGGTCAGACCGAAATCCTTGCGGTTGATTTTGCCGTTGATTGTGAATCCCGCCTTTTCGTTTCCCCAGGGGTCTTTTGCCACTCCTCCGAATTCGACATCCAGCTTGATCTGCCTGGTCACATCCTTGACGGTCAGTTCACCATACAACTCGTAACTTCCGTCGTCGTCTACAGATTCGTAGCTGTTTCCGACGAAGTGGATCTGCTTGAAATTCTCCACATCGAAGAAGTCAGCACTCTTCAGGTGTGCATCCCTGTCTGCTACACCCGTATCCACGGAGGCGGGGTTCATCCAGAAATCAATTTCGGAGGTCATAAAATCCTCCCCAGTGGTATAGATGCTTGCATCAAACTCCTTGAAAACCCCTTTTACATTGGTGATCATCAGGTGTTTTACCTTGAAGGCTATTTCGCTGTGAACAGGGTCGATGCCCCATTTTGTTTTTGTCGTTTCCATCATCTGATTTTTTATTGAAATTATGATGGTACAAAGATGGGCCTCCCAGCACCTTCAACGGTAACACTTTTGGGAAAATGTGTTGTGAATTCAGGAAATCAATGTTTTCATCTCCTCTCGGAATTCGGTCGGAGTCTGACCGGATTTTCGTTTAAAGACCGTCGTAAAATAGGCTTTCTCGTTGTATCCCAATTCATAGCCAATCTCGGAGATGGTCTTATCCGTCGAGATCAAAAGATTTTTCGCCTCGATCAGCTTTCTGGTCTCAATGATTTCGGAGACACTTTGCTGAAGGATGTTTTGGCAGATGAGGTTCAGGTTTCGGGAGGACATGAACAGTTTTCCTGCATAAAAATCCACCCCTTCCGGCCTGTGAAAATTCTCCTCCAGTATCTGCAAGAAATTCCGGAAGGTGATATTCTGATTTTTCTGATTGAGTGCATGGGGTTCCATCCTTCTTCTTTCTGATTCGATCATGGTGAAGAGGGCACTCAAAAGATGCCGGATCACGGAAAAATCCGGGGTGGTCTGCTCTACTTCATTGTACATCATTGTGCACAACTGATTCATCCGCTCGAAACAGAGGCCCTTCGGAAATTCAAGTGTCGCGTGGTCGTGGTACCAGGCATACAATTGAAAGGTCGTCTCCGGAATGAACTCGCTCTTGAAACGGATCAGCCAGATGTCCAGATTTCCCTCCTTTGCCTTTGGTTTGGCCCTGTGAATCTTGCCTTTGGTGATAAAACTGATGAAAGGAGCCGCAAACAGGGAGGATTTAAAGTCGATGAAATGATCCAGCTCACCCTCCAGTCCAACCAACAACTCTTCCCACTCGTGCTGGTGCGGATCGTTGGGAGTTGCATCCAGTTTGGCTGCATCTTCTATCTTGAATTTCTGTATGTCGAACAATTGATCCATCAGTTTTTTACCTTACCAGGAAGTTGAAGGCCTGCTTTCAGCCATTGAATTCACGGATGGCCTCCAGCATGGCGGCCAGATTTTCTATGGGTACGTTTGCCTGAATGTTGTGCACCGTGTTGAAGACAAAACCACCCTCTTTTGCAAAAATATCACAATTTTCGAGTACTTGCCGCTTAACTTCGGCGGGAGTCCCAAATGAGAGCATTTTTTGGGTATCGACACCCCCACCCCAAAAGACCAGCTCTTTTCCATAAGCATTTTTCAAATGCTGCGGATCCATTCCAAAGGCATTGATCTGAACCGGATTGATGATGTCGAAACCCGCCTCGATGAAAAGGGGCATGAAGGTTTCGACGGCACCGCAGGAGTGCTTGAAGCTCTTCCATTCCGTATGTTGATGCATCCAGTCGTTGATTTTCCGGTAGTAGGGAAGATACAACTCCTTAAATTCTTCCGGAGAGCAAAAGGTCGAGACCTGTGTGCCAAAATCGGTGCCGCAGATAAAAACTGCATCGATCTTGTTGCCGATTCTTTGGTAGATTTTGCCGAAATTGGCGATGGCCAATTCCGTCTGCTTCTCGAAGATGGCGTGCACGTAGTCGGGTCTGGCCACGGTACTCATGTACCACTCGGCAACATCCCGGATGCCCTTCGGTTTCTTCAGCTGCATGCCCGGCACCAGCGCAATGTCGCCCAATGCAGTACCCCCCAGACTGGCAATGATACCTTTCCCTTTTTTGCACAAGGCACCTACTGTTTTTTCCCAATAATCGAGCGTTGCGTTCGTAACAGGTTCAAATTCTTCGAGATTATTCTCCGGATTCAGCTGGTCTTCCACTATCGGCTCCTGACGGATGATGGCATCGAAGAAGTAGCCGGCCTTTGGCAACCTGGCACAGGGAGCCAGGGAGGTATCCCCGGAAGGGTAGATCAGCGTGCTTCCATCTGCATCCCTGGTCGTATTGAAATCAATGGGGACGAGTACTTCCTGACTCCAGTTGGTAACGTGGTTTTTCCATTCGCACTCGTTGTTTGTAATTCCGAACATGTTGTTGACTCCGTAGGCTCCGACCAGGTCGGTTCCCAACTTTTCTATCAGTTCATCATCTACCTCTCCGAGCATCTGAAAGGGTTCGACCACCTTTACGGGAATCTCTTTCAACCCAAAATAGTGCCGCAGATTTTTCACGGCCAGGCAATGAATGCCTGTGACGGCAGTGCCGCCAAAATCGACCACCAGACGGTCGGGCTGTTGGTGATTTAGTGTTTTTTGAAGATTTTCCCTGGAGTTCATGTTTCAGCGAATTTTTCGAAAAATTACAAAAAAAATAGATGCGGCGGGCTAAATGAGAGTTTGGATGATGGAGCGATGAGAGTTGAAAATGTTGAAGAAAATAGATTCTATCAAAGCCGCACGACCGCAAAATTCACTTCCGGTGCTGAAGCTGGAAAATGAAACTCTTTTCCATCCGTGACAGAAATGTAATATTCAAAATCATCAGTAATCTGATCAGCAGGGATGGTCGCCATCCAATCATTGCCGGCGATTTTTTGAAGATCCACCTGTTTGAATCGCTTTTGCCCCAGCGATTTCCAGAATAGGATTGCCCGCTTCGGATTCACCTGATAAGTCAGTAGCTTAACGGCATAGTCCCTTCCTTTTTGTACCATTGTGGGTGGTGAAGGAACGATGATCTTCCGAATGTCAAGTGTTTTGGGAACCAGCGCTGGTACCCAGGAGGAATCGCCAGTCAGCTTGACGATCTCCCTGATTTGCGGATTCAGGTGAAAAGGGATGACGTGCTGTTGCCAATTGGTCAGCGTTCCAAGTTCACCCCAGGTAGAGATGGTCGAAACCAGAAATTTCTGTGCATCTCCCAGTTCTCCTATTTCCTGTTTGAGCAGGGGGAATAATTTATCCACAACAAACTGTTTCTTTTGCGCTTGGTTCATCTTCTCCAACATTTGTACGTCCATTTTGTACAAGCCAAGTGAACAGGCCAGTTTCCCTGTTGCCTTCAGGTAATTGAACTGGTTCAGCCAGTAATCGAACCGCTCCAGGTTTCCGCCCCCGGCAACCATTGGACGGAGTTTTTCCATCGCCTCCACAAAATTGTACTGAATCTTCACACTGTCCCAAGGCACCAAATTGACAAGCAAGTTTCCCGGCCCATTGATCCAGGTTGCCGGACGAGGCAGCCGGCTCTTGCTGGCATCCAGCTTCATGGTCTTTTCCCGGACCCCATCGAGACTGGCAAACAGTTTTGCCAAAGGTTCCGAAACGGATTCCCCGAATTGAATCCTGCACCAGCCCCTGTAAAAATCGAGGGAGACCAGATCTCTCGTTTTCCTGTCTTTCCCCTCCTGTGCCTCCAGGTAGGATTTGTTTTGTTCGAAAGTAATCCGTTTGCCTCGCTCCGGATTCCAGGGCTGCTCCCAGGCTGCTTTTGCGAGAGCCGAAACATTCATGCTCAATCCCCTGGTGCGCCAGTGAATGCCAAAAAATCCGTTGCATTTGTAGGCATAGGCATCGGCAGCATCCCTGCGCATTCTCCCCACCCACAACTGGGGAATGAGCAATCCGGGATCATCCTCCATCCAAGGGATGGCCCATTTTTCGCGGCCATTGATCCGCACGAAGGCGGTATCGATGGGTTCCCATCCCAGGTTTCTGTTGATGCAGCTGAAGGCGATCGATTTGGGCAAATACTGATCGAAGAGTGCCCTGTCGCTCTTGGGTCCCAGCACCCAGCCACAGGTGGCCAACTGAAATCCCGGTTTAACCGAAGCCAAGGCTCTGGAGGCGGCATCAAAATCGCGGATCGTTTTATCGAGTTCCTCTTTAGATTCGCCTTTCCAGGTCCAGTTTTCGTTGGTCCAGAACCAGTAAAAATCGAGCGGATGGCACTTTTTGATTCGCGCAAAAATTCCTTCGTAGATGCGCTGACGAACCTCAGGAGCTTCCGGATCGAGACCTCTTTTCTTCAGTAATTCGATGAACTGCACAGGCAATACCAGGGGAATCTCGGTTCCAATACAGGTTTTTATCCCCAGACTGTTGGCAAAGGGCAGGGCATCGGCCAGCATCTTTCCCATTTCGTTGAACAGGGCAATCTCCTCCTCCGGTTTGGGCCAGGGCGTGCGGTTGCGCATGTAGGAGGCTCCGAAATCATCACGGTTGTATAGCTGTCCGGTGCCAAAACCATAGTCAGAAGTTTTGAGCGATTGATAACCCCAGGTACCGCTCATGGTAGTAAAATGCCTGGAATGATAGGCAGTTCTGACGGTTCCATCAGGGTTAACATCCTCTGCCAGGCCAATCCAGGTAAGCGGTTCCGGACCAACGCCCCCTTCGGGATAGGTATGAAGACCGAAGAAATTCATTTTGAGCTTGGGCAATTGAGCGAAGATGGCTTTGTAATCCTCCAGGTTCCACCAGTCTGGTCCTTCCGGGAAGTCGTGGAAGGGTTGTATGCCACGTCGTTCGAAGAGCGGAGACTGAACTATATCCAGATCAGGCAAGACAAAAAGGATTTTTTGATCCGGAATGACATCCCCGTCCAGGAAAAACCCGATGCCCAGTTGTTCGGCCAGGTGATAGGCAGCATAAAGCGTCCCTAACGGACCTCCCCCACAAACCAGCAACTGCTTGCCGGATGGATTAGAGATCGTTTTGAGGATAAAGGCATCCTTGCCCATGACCGGAAAGTTGTGCCCTGTTTTCTTCATCCGGGCCGAACCGGCCTCCCCGACCAGGATGGCATCTCCTTTGATCAAATCCCTTTCCTTTACCGTGACAATATTTAGCAATTCATCGGTTCGCAAAAAAATGTATTTGCGGATCTCCTTGGCAGCCAGTTGTTCCAGCTGTGATGCCTGATCGGAAATAACTATGGTAGTGGTCTGATTTCCTGCGAAAGCAGTTTGATAAAACAACAACGTTACCATTCCATACAGAATGAGAATATGTCTTAATTCGCTCATTTTGTGATTGTTAAAAATTATTTGCGATGCCAGCCAACGGTGAATTGTAAATATAAATAAAAAAAGCCGCCCCAGCTATGCTGAAACGGCCTCATCCAAAGTTATGAAAGAACTTTATTGCAACTTGAACTCAATTGGAATGGTGTATTGCACACTCACCGCCTGACCGTGCTGCTTGCCTGGTTGCCACTCCGGCATCTGGTTGACCACCCGGATCGCCTCTGCATCGAGAGCAGGATGAACGGATCTTTCAATTTTTGCCTTCTCAATTTTGCCAAGGCTGTTGACCACGAAGGAGACGAATACTCTTCCCTGTGCCTTGTCCTTTACCGCCTCGATGGGATATTTGACCGCTGAGGCGATGAATTTGCGCAACTCAACTTCTCCTCCGGGATATTCAGGCATCTGTTCAACGACGACAAAAACAGCATCCTCTCTGATTTTGGGAGTCTTTACCTCTTCAACTACAGTTTTCGTCCCTGTTTTATCACCTTCCAGGGCAAACTGAACAGGGACAGTGTAAGACACGTTCACCTCTTTCCCATGGATTTTGCCAGGTTTCCAGGTCGGCAAAAGGTTGACAACCCTGATGGCTTCCGCATCAAGTAATGGGTCAACTCCCCTTGCAATTCTAGCATTCCCTACGGTCCCGTCCGATTTTACGACGAAGGTGACAAAAACCTTGCCCTGAATATTGCCTTTGATTGCTTCTTCGGGATATTTGACGCTCTCAACCATAAACTTCCTCAAGGCGACTTCACCACCAGGGAATTCGGGCATCTCGTCCACAACAACAAATACATCTGAGCCATCTTTTTTTATCTCATTTTTAGTTGACGATGGAACCCTTTTGCCTTCCTGACTTGCCACTTTTTCCTTGGTATAAATGAAGACAGCCCCATTCTTTCCCTTTTCACCATAATATTGGGTGGCTGTTTTTTCTCGAAGCACATCCATATGGTCAATCATTTCGGGTTTGATTTGACCAATATCCTTGGGATCTATTAAAACATTGTCCACAAAATATAAAGGCGGGTTGGCAGGGTCTTTCCCAATTGTTGAAACCTCTTGCTTTTCGGCCTTTTTTCCCGAATCGCGATTTACATTTGATTCGGTATTAGTACTATGTCCTTTGGAACTAATCAGGATGACACCATTTTTTGCCTTTTCTCCATACTTGTCAATGGCAGCCTTACCCGTTAATATATCGATAGATGCTATTTTATCCTTACCTAATTGATCCATCTCGGATTTTGATATAGCTTTTCCATCCAATAAAATCAGTTGAGATCCCATGAATTTTTCCTTGGATATCAGAATGAATGCTCCATTCCTTCCCTTCTCTCCGTACAATTTGGAGGCTGATTCACCGTTCAACATATTAACAGTTACATAATTTTTCCAATCCGTAATAATAAATTTACCCGGTTCCATCGGGACACCATCCACAACGAACAATTTAAGTTTTGCACTTTCTTTTGATACGATCAGGATTACGCCGTTCTTAGCCTTTTCCCCATATTTTTCGGTATCGGCTTTATCCTTCAGCACATTGACGGATTCGATGGTCTCCGGATTGATCTTGTCCATTTGCGCCTTGGTAATCAGGAAACCATCCAGGAAAATCAACGGCGGATTTGCACTGTCTATCACTTTCTCAGGTACCGGAGGTGGTGGTGGAGGCGGAGGAGGTGGTGGCGTAGAAGTTGCTCCGTACCCGGTGACAGTTACCTTGTCGAGGGCCACTTTTTCGCCATTCAGGACAACTTTCATCGGTTTGGCTGTTACTTTTTGAACCCTGGACTGGAATCCGACGAAGGAGAAGACCAGCTCCCCATCGGCAGGAATTCCCTTCATCAGGAAATTCCCATCCTGATCGGTGATGGTTCCCATCGTAGATCCTCTCAGGATCACGGAGGTTCCCGACAGGGGACTGCCATCACTTTTCAGCACCTGCCCCTTGACATCCACGGTCTTAGCCTGGGGAGCCTCAATGGTATTATCCGTTGAATACTGGTATTCCGGCACGGCAAAGGCATAAAACAGCATCGCCGCCAGCGGCAAGACCGCCAGCATTTTCAGTTTTCTGAAAGGAGAATCTATTTTCTTTTTCATCATTTTAAATCTTTTTTTGTTTAGTGAATAGCTGAAAGAGTTGGTGAGCCTGAAAACAGGCGCCCCCAACAACTGGTTCAACAAGGCTGCCTGGTAAAAAGCCGGATCGGCAGTGGTGGCCATGGCTTGCTCATCGGCCAGATACTCGTGGTTCTGACGGACCAGATGCGCATACACCCAGGCGAAAGGATTGAACCACTGCACAATACAGATCATCTCTACCAGCAGCAAATCCAACCAGTGGCGTTGCCGGATGTGTTCCTGCTCGTGGTTCATGATCTCTCTCATTTCGTGCGCCGAGGTGGAAGGATTGACAAACACGTAGGAGAAAAATGAAAACGAGGAGGCAAACTCGGCCGTGCGGACCAGTTTGATGGCACCGGATTGCTCGTGGCCTGCTTTCTTCAGTTTGCGAACGATCTTCCACGTCTGAAAGAGTAGCCGCGACAGAAAGAGGACCATTCCTGCCAGGTAGATCCAATAATAGAAGGGCACTGCCGGTTGATTGGCAACGACTCCTCCCACGATCAGGTCATCAACCGAAGCCGAATCGATTGGCAGGGGCGAAGGAAGGATCACAGCGTAATGAAAAGCAAAAAGAGGAAAGATCAGCGAGGCAAGAATACCCGTAAGCAGATAGAATCTGTTTAGCCTAAAATAACGCTCATTGCGCAGCACAAGCAAATACACCAGTGCGAAACCGGTCAGCCATGCGGCTGATTTCATAAGAAACAGGCCTATTGTTTCCATCCTATTCGGTTTTATTCCGTTTAACCAACTCCTTTTTTGTCTCTTCGAGCAACAATTCAAGATCCTTGATCGACAGGTCGTTCTCCTTGGCAAAGAAGGAAGCCATCGCCGGGAAGGAGTTGTTGAAATAGTTGTTCATCAACCCGAAAAGTTGCTTCCCTGAATACTCTTTCTTCTGCACCAGCGGATAGTAGACAAACACTTTGCCGTAATCCTTGTGGCCGACGAATCCTTTCTTTTCAAGAATTCTAACTACCGTGGATACGGTGTTTCTTGCGGGTTTTGGTTCGTCGAATTTGTCGAGAATGTCTTTGACCAATCCCTCGCCCAACCCCCACAATATTTGCATCACCTGCTCTTCTGATCTCGTTAATTGCATTGTTGTCATTTTTAGTGTCAATCCTTCAGAACAAATATACAACTATATTTATAGTCCACCAATAAAATTATAATTATTTAACTATTTTTTTAGTTGATGCCATGAACCGGCAAATTTTCATTTGAATTGCCAAGATGGAAGGGCTGATTTTGGAAGATGATTGAGCGACTGATGATTGATCTGAAGTGCCAATATCTTTAAAATGAATATTTTGATTTGGCCTAATAATAATCTGGTGCGTTGGAGTCTTTGTGGCAGTAAAAATCAACCACAAAGACTCCAACGCACCCAGAATAAACGAAGGATGATTTCCAACCCTTCCGGAAACATGAAACAACTACCTATTTCAATAAGTATGCTATCATTTTTTCGACTGCAAGGGCACTACTTCTCTATCTTGTTGCCGGCCACGAGCGTTCTTCCGGTGAAGGCGGCATAGGTGAGCGGATATTTATACACCCGGAAGACTGAGTTCATGAGTTCCCCAGCTCTGGCTGCGTCGGCCGGAATGGTCGAACCCTGCACCATAGGACCGGTGGCAGCTACCGGACAGATGTATTTCCAGACAATCTCGCCTGCCGAGGTGACTTCAATCAACTCACCCACTGTTCCGGAACAGATGAGGGTGTTTCCGTTGGGCAACCGAAAGGCGCCTGAGATATTTTCAGAGTACAATGGATTGGCAGTGGTTCCCTTGTAAAACCAGGTATAGGTAGCAGGACCGGTAACAGTTCCCGCCACCATCGTGTAATTTCCGTTTGCGTCTACGGCAGGGGTAAACTCCTCCGCAGTGGAATAATCACCTCGGCCCAGACCATTGTCAAAGCAGGTCAGGTTTCCGGCTCCGGGGCAATCGGAATGTACCCATTCCACATCGTGCTGCTGGAAATAGCGTTGATCGGCAACGGTCCCTGTCCGGTAAGCTGCAGGGTTTCCCCAGCGGTAGAGCAAATCTCCGCCCTTGCCGCGTTTCCCCCCGGTATGGCCTTTGGCCTCTGCCATGGTGGTGCTGTGGTCAATGATCCAGACTTCACTGTTTCCCCTGACGCTCAGGGCAATCTGATCGAAGGTTGGGTTGTAATCGATGGCATTCATGTGGTTCCAGAAGGATGGAAGCATTTTTTGGTCCCCGGCACAGTCGATCAGTTCGGGATGGGCCTTCACGACACCATAGTTTAGTTTGGTGGCATCGTGGTCCTGGATCAGGTGATCCCAGGTATGCCATTCCCAGACAACGGTTCCGCCAACAGGAAGGGTTGGTTTGACTTCTGCCACATAGTCCGGCAACATCATTCCCGTCTGGGCAATCTCAGGTTGAAACATGGCCGAATTAAATCCTGCTGCAATGCACTCGGCGAAAGTCTTCTTTTCAATCACGAGCATCAGGATGTTCCCGTTTGGCATCCTGCGGATATCGTGATGCTGCATGTAGGTATCCGTCGAAAAATCGAGTTGCCAAACCAGTTTGTCGTCCCAGTCATATTCCTCGATTCGGCCGCCTTCACCTCCGCCGCTGCTCAGTTTGCCCTTGGTCATGCAGGAACGAAGCAGGTGACCGCTTTCCAGCAGGTAGACCGATTGTCCGGGAGGATAGGTGCTTGCAGACCACTGGTGCACGATGCGCCCGTCGTTGTTGAGCAGATAGGATGCGGTGTATTGTTTGGGTGCCATCAGGGTATACCCCTGAAATGCTTTGGTCGTGTTGAGAATCAGTCCCATGTTATTGGAACTATTCCCTGGATCAGTCACCACTGGGTCGGTGGTGGTCGTGGTATCCGTTGTGGCATCGGAGGATTTTTTGCAGGAGGTTCCCAGCAAAATCATCACTAAAAGAGTGGCAATTAAAGAAATCGTCTGGTGCAGGTAAACGCTTGACTTTACTTTTGGTTCAGGAGTGAAGTCCTTAATTTTTAAACTAGATTGAGGTTTCATACTATTTCAGTTTAATAAGGTTGTTTAACGTTTCGTTTGTCACAATTCCCTTCGGTTTAGCACTATTGGCAATAATTGATACCTTTAAAATCAGCCCTTCGGCTACGCTCAGGGACCGATCATTGATTTCTTAAGAAGCCTGACACTTCGGCTGTGTTCAGTGTCTCCGACGATGGTTCTACTTCTCCCCCTCTCCGAGTCTTCTGGTCACGCTCAGTTTCTCGCCACCCGAAAACCCACATGGTACCAGGGATGATTCGGATCCAATGGACCTCGATAATAGGAAGGATTGCGGTTGGAGACCCTGGAATGTCCGTCATCCACACCGGAGATGTTGTCACCATTGTACCAGTTTCCGCCCCGCATTCCCCGGTAGGTTTTACCGTCAGGCATCGTGAATCCGGTATCCGGTCCTTTTGGATTGTCATACGGGCTGGTACTGTAATAATTTTGCCCATACCAGTCGTTGACGAACTCCCATACATTTCCGGCCATGTCGTACAATCCGAAACCATTTGCACCGTTTGAGGTCTGATAGGACTGTGCACTACCGGGCCAATTGAATTCAGATTTCAGATGCAGTTTGCCATCGTAAAAACCGACAGGCGTAGTGAACGGATAGTCAGCTTCCGCCGTTCCTTCGTAAGGATCTTTGGAGTTAGGCCAGTTGGCTTTTGTCACATCCGTTGTATTTCCCCAGGGATAAATGTAATAGGGATTGATGTTCCCTCCCCTTCCGGCATATTCCCATTCAGCCTCTGTCGGTAATCTGTAGCCATTTTTTGTGAAATCACAGATCCAGGTTTTCAGGTTGTAACATTCTGAGAGTGAATTTTGTCCGCTCAGCCAGTTGCAATAGGCTGCCGCGCCACTCCACATCACCCCTACCACCGGATGATTGGCACGAAAATCCTTGATGGCGAAGGATTTTCCATCGTATCCGATGCTGTAATACGAAGCGTACTGGTTGGTATAGTAATAGATGTCTGAAGTGCCTTTGCTATAAACAATGTTGCTGCGAACCTCAATCGACCCGCCTGTCAGGGCTGCATTCAGGTAGGCAAGAAATTGCTGATTGGTGGTGACCATCACGGCCATCCGGAATGCGTTGACTTTTACCTTGTGAATGGGGAGTTCATCGCTCGGATGGTTGGGATCCACGAATCCAAAGTGGTCGCCCATGTCAAAATCTCCACCCGGCAACTGTGCCTCTGTGATGGTCACACTGGGTGTGGGCGTAGGATTCTCTGCAGTTGTCACCTGCGATTTTTTGCAATTGACAAGCAGTAGCAAAAAAACTGTTAAGACAAGAAAGGCGAACACTTTTGGATGTTGAAGATGTCGTTTCATATTAATTTAAGGTATACGTAGCTGCTATGTCGCCGTTCTTTCCGTTGGTGCCTTCTTCAGATGGCAGAAGTGTCTTGATGTAATCGACCTTGACGCTTGAAGCGGTGATGGTCATCCGCAGATATCCCCTTCCGGGAAGGATCACTCCGCTGACATAACCGTAATCGGCAGCAGAGGTATTGCTGATATTTTTGTTGGATGGCTGTGGAACCTCCTGGTAAATGATCCCATCCTTCTCCTGCTTGTCGTAAAAGTGGTCGTGTCCGTGGAAGAAGATGGTGGCTTTGTTTTCCTTCATCAGGGTATGGATCGGCTTTCCCCATCCGGGCCTGTATTTGTCGAAACCGGCAGTCCCATCCAGGTTGTTCCCGCCCTGTTCGAAAAAGTCAACAAATTCGGTTCCTCCCCTGGCGTCGTTTCCATTGCCCCCCAGAATCTGGTGGCAGAAAATAAATTTGTATTTCGCCTTGCTGGCCACAAGGGTATTTTTAAACCAGGTATATTGGTCAATTCCCAGGGTCCAACCCCAGCCTGGTTTTGCAGTGGTATACCAGTAGGGATCCAGTACCATGATCAGGGTATTGCCCCATTCAAATGCATAGTAGTTTTTTCTAAGCCCAACAAGGTTCTCTGACTTGCTGTTTCCGGAATAGAAACTATTTGGAGTGGGATTTGGGTAATATAAATTTCGGGTCTGGGAAGCCATCACAGGAATACTGGTTGCGGTTCCGTTCAGCAACCAGCCAAGTTCTCCTTCGTGATTGCCAATCACCAAATAGAGTGGAACAGAATGACTGATTTTGTCAAAGTAGGATCTCAGCATCAGGTGACGTTTGGTAATTTCCGACTGGATCGGGTTATCCAGTTTTTCAGACATAAAAGTATCTCCCAGATCAATCAGGAAGTCCGGATTGCCTGCAAGGATATTGCTCAGGGTCAGCTTGTAGGAGGTAGTGTCCGAATTGGTATCCAGATGGGGATCTGCCTCGATGGCAAAAGTAAAACTGCTGCCTGATGATCTCGGTGTATGAAAAGTATGTTCCGGTCCTGCCAGGAAGGAGGCAGAGCCGCTCAAACGATACCTGGTCCGGTAATAGTATTTGGTGTCGGTAGTCAAATTGGTAAGGTCAGCCTCCAGGGGAATGTCTTTGGTGACGGAACTGGTGGTTGTTTTTCCGGTATAGTTTCCGGTGGATGTTCCGTATTCCCAATAAACTTCGGCCTGTTGCGTAAAAAGAATGTTTACGGAAATGGTGGTATTGGTAGGTCTTCCCAATATTTCAGAGAAAGCCGAGCCGTCAGACAAAACAATCGATTCGGAATTCTGAACTGTTACCGTTCCATCCTCCGATTTGTGACAGGCCAATAGGATCATGACCAATCCAATAATGAGTGCGGAAATGATTCCAAAAAATGCATATTGATCTTTTCTTCTCATCGCTATTTAATTGTATAGGTAAAAGCAACTTGTCCATTTTTCCGCGTTCCGGTTTCATCGTGTGGAAGATATGCCTCCACATAATCGACTTTTACTGCGGCGGGAGAAACGTTCACACGCAAATGGCCTGTACCATCCAGAACATCTGAAGTATAGGCGTCACCATTGGCCAATTTGCCAATTTGGTAGGTTGAATCGCTGGGCATGGGAACTTCCTGGTAAGTGACTCCATCCAATATTTCGTGTGCAAAAAGGTGGTCGTGTCCCTGGAAGAAGATATTGACTTTGTTGTCAACAAAAAGCTGGTGGATGGGCTTTGTCCATCCCACTCTCCTCGAGGCAAACGAATAGGTAGTCCCATTTGCCTCGTAACCGCCCCACTCATACAATTTGGCATTGGTAATTCCTCCCCTTCCCTCGCCGTGAATGTGGTGCGCAAACACAAATTTGTATTTCGAGTGGCTGCTTTCGAGGGTGGTTTTTAGCCAGTTGTACTGAGTTTGCCCCAGGGTCCAGTCCCAACCTTCGGGTTTTGGATTGAGCGTACTTTGGTAGCGATAGACATCCAGCACCACAAAGAGGGCGTCTCCCCAGGTCCATGCATAGTAGTTTTCGGGCTGGGATATTCCCCAGGCTTCACTCTCTGTATTGCCACCGTAAAATCCATTGGGAAAAGGATTCGGATAATAGAACTTTCGCCAGAGGGTTCCGTTGATGGCCAGATTGTTGGGCGGGGTTAAACCCATGTAGTAATCATTTTCACCTTCATGATTGCCCAGGCAGAAGAAGAATGGGACAGAACCACAGATTGTCCCAAGCAAAGGCCTGTAATATTTGTGCAACGCATCCAGTTCGGCGGAGGTAATGGTGGTTGCCTGATGGTCATCTCCAAAGGTATCTCCCAAGGAAAACATAAAGTCAGGTTTGTCGAGCGCCTGGTTGTTCAGGCATATCTGATAGATGCTCAAGACCCCTTTTTTGTCGTAAAGATGTTCATCTGCCTCGATGGTGAAGGTGAAGGTACTCCCGGGGGTGCGCTGGGTAACAAAAGATTGTTCCGGACCGGCATCAAAAGTGGAGGAGGATCCCGCGACCCGAAATCTCGTCCGGTAATAATATTTCATGTTACCACTCAGACTGGTGATGTCACTCTCCAAGGGTGTATCCCTGACCGTAGTTGAAGTTGCGGTTTTCTGGGTATAGCTGCCCGAAGAGGTTCCATACTCCCAGTATACTTCCGAAATCTGATCGAAAAGAATACTCACCGTAACAGAGGTATTCGTCGGTCTTCCGAGAATGACCGAATACCCCCTGGTGACTGCCGGGATGACGGGAGTTACCGCAACTGCCTCCTGCTTGACTGCATCTGTGGTCTTGGAACAGGCTGTCAGCACCAGCGCTGCAACCAGGAAATAGGCTGTTGTCTTGCTTCTTATCATCTCAATACTTCTGTTTTTTTTCTGATTCCCCATGGATTAATATTTGCTAATTGGATCCTCCTCTCACACACAACACATTCTCTTTGATTGTTTTATCGGAATAGGAAACAATACCGTAATCGACATTGATATCCCAGGCCCTGGTGGTTGCATTTACCTGGGAAGTAGAACTCCAGAAATTTCCGGAAATGAGAGTCGGGAAATAGCTCTTGTTGAAGGAGGGCCTGATTAATTTTTCATCGTTGAGCGACTGTAACTCCTTGATGTTCGGAACCCGCCAGTCTGTCATCCCCGAAAGGGATAATCCCAGCGCATAATTCAGCGCCTCTTCCCATGAGAGCAATGTGGAGGATGACATCTTTTGCCAGGTGAGTCCCGTATAGTTGTCGGTGACTGTGCCATCACCGTTGTCTTTGAAATGGATGGAGGGAATGGTTGTGGCAACGGGCGTTCGGACAGCTCTGACATGAAATCTTTTGGTGCCACCGGCACTGATGGTTTCCGATTTGGGATGTGCGCCGATTCCTCCGCCGGCGTTTACTACCCAAACATCGTTCGCCTCATCGGCCCTCAGATCGCTTGTCCACCAATAATCGGCAAGAGTTTTGGTGAAATAAAGGGTATTTAAGGCCGGGTTGACCTGGTCAAAATTGTTGATGTCAAAGAGTTCCGCTGAAACAGGAAGACGCCAATCGATGTGTCCTCCCAAAGTCAGTGATTTGCAATAAGAAGCGGCATTGTCAAAAGAGATTTCGCCTCCGTCTGTTTTTTGCCACATCAATCCTGTGATCTTATCGGTAACGGTTCCATCACCATTATCCTGAAAAGAGGGAGTATGGTAGCTGAAATCCGAATCTTCTCCCCTTGTGGTCGTGTAGCTGGCAATCTGACCGGTATCCGGGAGGAAACCCATGCTGACCGGATTGGCTGAGGAATTGCCGTTGACGGAAGCTTCCTCTTTTTTACAGGAGAAGCTGAAGAGCAGGGTCAGCAGGCAAATAAGAATTGATTTTCTGATCAACTTTAAAATAACAACTGAAATCATGGTCTGAATTGTATCAGGTTTCGATGATATCAGTTTAGAAGATGAAAAATCAAAAATCTGGCACGGAATTAATCTTTTTTCTTTTTGGGCTGTAAAAAATCACGAATATTGGAGACAATGCGCTGAAACTCCCGCAACTGCTCCGGCGTACAGATATCTCTCATTTTTTGAGCCTGTTCAATGCGGGACAACTCCATCCTGTATTCATTTTCAGCCACCCGACGGGCTATTTTTTTCAGGCTGACAGTATCTGAATTGGCACGAAACATCGTTGCGTTCATCGAATCCCGCTGCGACTTGATTGTCTGGCTGATGGCCTCTTCCTTCTCTGCAAAATCCGTTCTTATTTTAATGATTGCCGCCTCCTGTTCCCTTGAGAGGTGCAATTTTTCTCTCAGAATCTGTTTGGGATTGTCTTTACCTTTCCTTGGTTGCCGATCATCGGGTCCCTCATTCTTGTGCCACCACAAATAACCAGTAGAGAACAGGTTTAAAAAAATCAGGACAAAGATGATGCGCAGAAGAAATTTATTTCGCGTAAATATGTCCATGTCTTAAAATTTAGCGGAATTTGTAGATATCAGGTATTCCGATGCAAGGGTTTTCAAGTCCATGCTATTTTGCTGTGACCTGTCATTCAACCAACTCCTGGTCAAAGATAAAGCATTCGCGGCCAGCAAGAATGCAACGACCAGATAAAACAACCTGCGGCTCTGAAGATCGTGTGATTTCGAGTCGGATTGACTGATTCGCTCCAACAATTGGTCACTCCATTCAGCAGTAGGCTCCAATGGTGTAAGTTGGTCGAATTGTTCCAGTAAATTTATTCCTTTTTTCATGATAATATAGCTTTGACGATATTCATTCTCTTTTCTGGCGTTATTTTATCAAAAATGATTTTAGATTTTGCTTAGCCCTATAGATCAGCGAATCAACTGCAGTCGGAGAGGTTTGCATGATCTCTGCGATCTCCGAATTGCTGTATCCATCCATTTTACTTAAAGTTAGTGCAATACGTTGATTTTCATGTAATTTATTCAGTGCTTTCATCAACTGCGCCATTCCTTCCTTCTCCTCAACCAGTTGATCCGGTCGGACGGCTCCTCCCAGCAGATGAGCAACTGACTCAATCCCCAATGTCTTCCCAATGGAGGAGATTCTTTTTTTTCTGCTCTGTTTTTTAATTTCGTCGAGCGATTTACTTACCGCAATCCTGTAAATCCAGGTGCTTAATTTTGACTCTGCCCTAAAATTTTTGACAGAAGAATAAACCTCTATAAATACCTCCTGTGAAACATCCTCCGCATCCTCCCTGTTAAGCAGGAAACGATAACAGATGTTAAGCACAGTCCTTTTGTAGAGTGCAATCAATTCAGCAAAAGCCTCAGAATCACCCGATTTGAGAAGAATTAAAAGGTCAGGTTCGTTGGTCATTCCTGATTCTATTAGTGAGTTTCTTTTGATTGTTTGCCGGATCTTTCACCACCAGGGGACCCAGAAACTCAAGCGAAAAATATTGAAGAATCCTGGGCCCAATATTATAAAATTGTTGCATCAAATTTCCATTTTATCCCCTCTTTTGATTTAGCAAAAAGATCTAACTTTGAAAAAACAAGAATGGCACCCAAAAAGTTGTCGCTCATTGTGTTTTTATTTCGGATCAGGCAATGCAATATTCCAACAAGAAACAACTCTCCCTGCTGAAGAAAATTCAACTGATTTCAGGTGTAGTGCTACTTGCTTGCCATGGCCTTAGCCATTTATCTGGAGCATTTCATGCTGTTGTTTGTTCTTGGCAGCTTATTGATACTGCTGCTGATTCTGGTCCGCATTATCAACTTCAATTATGTCCGCATTCAAGTAGAAAACAACAGGGTCATTCTCAGGTATTATCCCTTGTACAGTACCGACAGAATCTACGAATCCATTGAGTTTCCAATTGCCAGCCTGAAAAAAGCCGAGGTTAGAAAATACCTCATCGGACTAAAATGGGACCTTCATCTGACGGTAAAGTTAAAGCAAGGTCTGGCATCCTACCCTCCTGTATGCCTTTCGGCTATCCCGTTAAAAAAGAGGAAAATACTGGTAACTGCCATCCAGGATCTTTTGGCACACCCGGAAATATAGTTTTTGCCTACCTGTAGCGAGTCAACATTCCGGACCCCAATCTCGGACCACCTGAATCACTTCCCTTCAGAAGTCACTTGATCTTTTCAAGTTTGCCTGCAGCTCACAGCAGCAACAGCGACGACCTTCACGGGAGTTGATTTTAAGTTTCCCGAATGGTTGATACAAACAGTCGAAATTTTTTTATTATATTTAATGATTCTAAAAAATATTGAATGTCAAAAGTAAAAAAGCTTGAGAAGGCCTTAAGTTTCAACAAAGCCGGCTTAAAAACTACCATCATGGCGCTCTTTTATGAGGAGCCCACCTATGTATACAACTACAAGCAACTTTCCTCCAAAATAGGCGCCAAAAACACTACCGCTCAGCTGATGGTAAGTGTGGCACTGCAGGAGTTGCGCGACAATGAAGCACTCGAGGAGGTCTCCAAGGGAAGATTCCGGCTGAAGGCCAAAAGCGGCAGTACCTTCACAGGAACCATGGACCTTAATTTCAAAGGATTCGGTCAGGTGTTTTGCGAAGAGCTGAATGCAACCGTACTGATTCAATCCACCAACATGAACCACGCCCTCGACGGGGATAAGGTAAAAATCAGACTGTTCGCCCGCAGGAAGAAGAGTGACCCGGAGGGAGAGGTGGTCGAAGTGGTCGAAAGGGCCCAGAAAACTCTGGTTGGCACCGTCGAAATCTCCAAATTCTCGGCCTTCCTGGTTCCGTCCAAACGAATGCCGTTCGATCTTTTCATCCCCAAAGAGAGTTTAAAAGGAGCCAAACACGGACAAAAAGCCATCGCCAGGATTCTGGACTGGCCCGAAAATGCACGAAATCCGGTTGCCGAAATCATTGATGTACTTGGCGACGCCGGTTCCAACAACACGGAGATGCACGCCATCCTGGCCGAATTTGGCCTTCCCTACAAATACCCGGAAAAGGTCGATGAGGCGGCCAATAAGATCCCCCTGAAAATTTCGGACGAAGAGATTGCAAAACGAAGGGATTTCAGAAAGGTTCCCACATTTACCATTGACCCTGCGGATGCCAAGGATTTTGACGATGCCCTCTCCATTCAAAAACTGGAGAATGGTTTGTGGGAGGTGGGAGTACACATCGCAGATGTAACCCATTATGTCCGGCTCAACTCCATCCTCGAAGATGAGGCTTACAACCGGGCCACCTCCGTTTACCTGGTCGACAGGGTGGTGCCGATGCTGCCGGAGCGACTCTCCAACGGGGTTTGCTCCCTTCGTCCACACGAGGAAAAATTATGTTATTCTGCTGTATTTCAATTGGATGAAAATGCCAAAATACATCATGAATGGTTTGGTCGGACCGTTATCTTTTCGGACCGGAGATTCAGCTATGAGGAGGCACAAGCCGTCATCGAAACCGGTGATGGAGATATGAAAACGGAGATCCTTATGCTGGATTCACTCGCCAAAAAAATGAGGGGCAAGCGATTCGAAGGTGGCTCCATCGATTTCGACCGGGTGGAGGTAAAGATCATCGTAGATGAGGCAGGTAAACCTGTGAGTGTCTTTTTCAAGGAGTCGAAGGATTCCAACAAGCTGATCGAGGAGTTTATGTTGCTGGCCAACAAAAAAGTGGCCGAATTGATTGGCAAACCTGGTGCAAGAAAAAAAGAGAAGACCTTTGTC
>TBL_comb47_HYPODRAFT_10000173_pt1 | contig 83068 bp, 83 predicted proteins | sample TroBogypolimnion_40_FD_10682 | JGI IMG/M metagenome (IMG submission 10682) | reverse complement strand
TATTTTTTGGAACCATACAATAAGAACGGCTCCAACAATAAGACGAAGGGCACGATCAATCTTTCCAGCATTACATTTCATATTTGACTCCTAGAGTGGGAACTTGTTCCCTGAATTTATAGAAGCATTGTAGCAATAAGCATTGGTTCATGTCTGTAACTTGAGTTACATTCGAGTTAAAAATTACAAACCGACAAAAAAGGCATACAAAAAACTTCTCTCATTTTATAAAATAAAATAAAAAATGAAGGCAGATTTTATGAAAAGAGCGATTTTACTTTTAAATATGGGCGGACCCAATAATCTTGATGAAGTGCAAGTTTTTTTACACAATATGTTCAATGATAAAAACGTCATCAACGCACCAAAACTAATCCGAATGCTTGTGGCTAAACTCATTATTTTTAAGCGTCTTGATGAAGCCAAAGGGAACTACAAAGCCATTGGCGGGAAATCTCCGATAGTGGGATATACACAACAACTCATCGAGGCACTGAGCTTACATGTAGACGCAACGGTTCATATGGTGATGCGCTATACACCGCCATTTGCAAAAGATACGCTCAAAAACCTTCAAGAGGTAGATGAGATCTACGCCATTCCTCTGTATCCTCATTACTCATCAACAACTACGCTCTCAAGTATGCAAGACTTAGAGAAATCTATGAAAAATCTTGGCATCAAAGCAAAACTCAAAACCATAGACAAATATTATAAAAATGAAAAATATAATCAGGCAATAGTCGAGCGTATCAAAGAGTCTTTGGGAAATGCAGATGCGAGTGAGTATGAGCTTGTTTTTTCAGCGCATGGACTGCCTCAGAGAATCATCGACAAAGGTGACCTTTACCAAAGACATATCAAGTATAATGTTCTTTATGCAAGAAAAGCTTTGATGCAAGCGGGAGTTGAGTTTCATAAAACCCATCTTGCGTATCAGTCGCGTCTTGGGCCACTCGAATGGATTCGTCCCTATTTGGAAGATAAGCTCCAAGCTCTAAAAAAGAAAAAAGTGATAATTTACCCGATAGCTTTTACGGTTGATAACTCTGAGACTGAGTTTGAGCTTGAGATCGAGTATAGAGAAAAAGCGCAGGAGATGGGATTTTTGGATTATCGCGTAGCAAAAGCTGTGAACAATCATCCACTTTTTGTAGAGAGTTTAAAAGAGATTTACGAGGAGCTAAAGTAGTGTTAGAATATGCAGTTGTCGGTTCTGGAATAGGTGGATGTTCCATCGCGGCTTATCTTGATGCAAAAGGGCATAAAACTGCACTTTTTGAAAAAGATAGCCATCTTGGCGGATGCAGTTCCACTTTTAATCGTAACTCTTACATGTACAACTCTGGAGCGACAACTTTAGCGGGATATCAAGAGGGACACATCGTCAAATCTCTTTTTGATGCCATAGGCTATAAACCAAAACTTCTAACGACAGATCCAGCTATCGTGATACTACAAAACGGAAAAGAAACTCCAAGATTTAGGGACTTAGAAAAGTTTTTAGCAGTTGTAGAACAAAACTATCCTCATCCAAAAAATCGAGAGTTTTGGACGCTTGTATATGAACTCAACAAGAAATTTTATTCAACTGATGGATACTATTATTCTAACCGTTCATTGTTTAAAAAAGCGGTTTCACTTCTTAGCTATACACCCATTTTTATGAAGTTTTTTCGATATTTTTTCTCAAATGCAAAAACCTTTTTAGACCATTTTTTTGGCGGCATAGACAAAGAATATCTTGATTTTTTAGAAGCTCAGATTATGATCGTCGCACAGGCAAAAAGTTCAGAGATAAACTTTTTTACCTGCGCACTCGCTCTTGGATACACTTTTAATGAAACGCACTATGTGTACGGCGGAATGGGCGCATTATTTGATGGGATGAGTGCAAATATGCAAGATGTGAGAAAAAACTCTGAAATAAAGAAAATAGAAAAAAAAGAGGGATATTACAAACTCTATACAAAAGATGAGGTCATAGAGGCAAAAAACGTGATCTTAAACTCCACAGTGTATGAGAGTGCAAAACTTTTCGATGAGAGTTTGATACAAAAGTATTATCAAAAATACGAAAAGCTCGACAATCATCAAAGCTCTTTTATGCTCTATCTCACTATCAAAAGTGACGCAGATTTTTTCCATCATTATCAGATCATTCAAGATGAAAATTTTGAGATGACTCTTTCAAAGGCATTGTTTGTCTCATTTTCAGACAAAGATGATGAGCAAATCGCGCCAAAAGGCTACTACTCCATCACAGCTTCCATCCATACAGATACGAGATTTTGGGAAAAAGATGCAGATTATAAGGCAACAAAAGAGAGATTAAAAAACTTACTGCTAGAATCTCTTATGAAAAATCTTGATATCCAAACATCTCAGATCATAGATTGTATTAGTGCAACTCCGAGCACCTTTGCAAGATATATTAACCGTTCTCAGCTTGGAGGCAATGCGATCACTATGAAAAACTTTCTCCCTTTTTTGCCATCAAACGACACACCAATAGAAGGACTTTATAATGTGGGTGACACTGTTTATGCCGCTCAAGGTTGGCCGGGTGTGATGCTTGGCGTTAACAATTTAAAGAGGCTTTTGGATGTATGATATCGCTTTGCATATAAAGCTAAAAGACTGGCTTTATATTCTCATATTTGGACTTGTTTTTGGCTCTTTTTTATCCGCTTTTGGTTATGTGCTTTTAGAAAAAGATTGGCTAGAAGGTGCTTTATATGGCGTGCTTCTGGGATTTAGTATCACTTTTTTATCTTTGGTTTTTATCTCTTTTATGAATCACTTTGTGTTACCAAAAGTAAGCTCCAAATACTGGCTTCTTTTAGCGATAGTTTTTTCCTTTTTATCAGGCTTTTTTGGGACACTTTTAAGTGTGTTTGTTGCACACAAAATGGGGATAGAACTTATCGCTTTATTTGAGACAAGTTCTATTGGAATTGCCGCGATTATCGGCGTTTTGACCTATCTTTTAGGTGCGCTTTTATACAGATTTGTACGGATGAGAAATGAAAAAGAGCTTGTCGATGGCAACTATATCAAAAGCCGTCTCTCTTCACTTGAAACTCAGTTAAATCCCCATTTTTTGTTTAACGCTCTTAACTCCATCGCAGAACTTATCCACACGGATGTCAACAAAGCCGAAGAAGCGGTGCTCAAAGTTTCATCATTTTTACGCAATACCATGAGCGAAGAATCGCATATCAGCATCAAAAATGAGCTCTTACATGTAAGGGATTATGTAGAGCTTGAAAATATCCGTTTTGCAGATAAAATATCCTTACATGTAAGCGATTTTATGCCAAATTATAAGATTCCAAAATTTTCCATTCAGCTTTTAGTAGAAAATGCGATTAAGCACGGTTTTATTCAAAAAGAGAAAAATCTCAATATCAAAATCTCTTTTGATGAGCAAAAAAAAGTGCTTATCGTTAAAAATGACGGCAAAGCGATGAAGAGCAGTAAATTTGGGATAGGGCTTACAAATCTTAACCAGAGACTTGAACTTTTATGCAAAGGTTATTTAGAAGTGATTGACAAAGAAGAGCCAACATTTTATATACATTTAGGAGAATGCCATGAAAATACTCGTAGTTGATGATGAACAACTCGCCCGCGCTCGTGTGATACGGATGCTCACAACCCTTGGATATAAAGATATTTTAGAAGCCACAAATGCGGATGAAGCAATAGAAATAGTAAGAGAAAATGAGCTAGATCTTGTTTTACTTGATATCAATATGCCAGGTGTGAGCGGCATAGAACTCGGTCATGAACTCAAATATCTAAAAAATAATATCGCAATTATCTTTCAAACAGCCTATGAAGAACACGCGCTAGAAGCTTTTGAAATTGGAGCTCTTGGATACTTGGTAAAGCCTTTTAGTATTGATCAACTCTCAACAACACTTTCTCGCATGGTAAAGCAAAAAGAGAGTGATAGTTCATACAAGTTGATGAGTAAAAATGGTGAGCACTATTATTTGCTTAAACCTGAAGATATTTTTTATGTTAAAGCTGATCTCACAGAGGTGATGCTTCGTACATCAAGCGGATTTTCTTACTCTTCACAGAAAATTTCAGATTTGGAAAATAAGCTAAAAAATTATGGATTTATAAGGATTCATCGCTCATATCTCATCAATCCTGACAAGATAAAAGAGATGATTACGATAGAGCAGAGTAAACTAAGATTTTCATTTAACGGGATTTCAGACACGATAGAATCAAGTAAAGATGGAGCAAAAGAGTTTAGAAATCTTTTTTCTAACTAAACTCTTTGAGGGTTTAAGCGTCATACGCATCGTAAGCGATGGATGCGGCTTTTTCTTTGTAGGTCTGGAAAGGTTCTTTTTCTTGTGGTCTGTTGTTTAAAATTGCGTTTAATTCATCATTGCGATCTCTTAAAATATCTTCAAACTCATTTTTATTGAGTGGTTTGTCATCTTCAAATTTATCAAGTAAAATATTGCTTTGACCTGCGAGGATGAGATAGCTCAGATTGCCATAATCAACCATCACGATCCTGTTAACCTGATCAAGCTGTTTTGAAAAGCGCACTTGCAAATCTTCATGTATTTCAGTTTTTGCACCAAACATCCAAGGTTTTTTGAGTGGTTTTGCACTTGAAGCGCTTGGCTTAGTTTGAGAGATGACGGCTCCCATCTTCTTTTTAAGATAAAAAACAAAGCCGAGTGTCGCAAGCAATATAGCCATAACGACATAGTATCCTGCAGATATTTGTAAATCAGGTCCTGTAGGTAGAGCTGTTGAGGCAGCTGCAGCTGTAGCATTTGGTTCTGTAGCAGCAGCTCCTTGTTTATCAAGTCTCAGTCTTAAACCATAAGAATCTACAGTTTTAGAAGCCTGTACTTGCACATCATTTGGGACAACAGCCACAATTTGTGTATAACTTGTGATCGGACTGATAGTAAGCTCAGAGATAAATTTAGAATTTAAAGATTTTGTCTTTTCAGACTCTATAGATGCACCCTCAAGTTTGATAATAATCTTACCATCGAGTGTTTGCTGGGAGATAACACCATCATACGGGGTGTCAAAAGTGAGCATTACATCTACTCTGTCACTTCTTTCATAAACGTTGTAACTGAGTATCTTTGATGCAAAAAGCATAAAAGGGATTAAGAGTAAAAAGAGAATTTTTTTCATAGTTTTTCCTTCGATAAATGGTATAAGACAGCACTGGAATTAAGCACTTCATTGATACGGATTGCAAGATTTTTTTCATAAACCATGACTTCGCCTTTACCTAAAATACGACCATTGACATAGGATTCTACACTTTCTCCGGCAGGTTTTTTAAGGTCAATGACTGAACCTCTTTCAAGTTGAAGTATGTCACGAATGGTGAGTTGTGTTTCTCCAAGGTCGGCGACAAACTCCACTTCCATATCCAAAAGACCTTCATAATTCATCCATGAAAGTTCTTCTGTTTCATTAAACTCTTTCTCACTGTGGTACGGCATTTTATTCCTTGATCGCTATGAGTATACTGCCATTTTTTAAAGAGATTCTATTTATTCCATCGCAGAGAAGATTGAATTTTTTCGTCTCTAAAAACAGTGGAGTTTTAATATTGAAAACTTTTGCATCATTGCTCTCTTGAGCTAAGACTTTTGCGCTTCCAACAATCATATTTGTTGTTTCAAGTAACATATCTTGAAGCGTTTCATCGTTACTTTCATCTTCAAAAAGAAATATTCCACAAACATCTTGTAAAAGCTCTTTTGATAAAGCAACATACACAGTATGAGGTTTTTCGTTTTCAACTATCTCTATACTAGCAATAAGCATTCTCATTTTTGGAATGGTGGTTTTAAAAGTGTAGGGCTCTCTTATTTGATGTTCACAAAAATTTGTCGCCGCTTTTGTAATTATAGATAACATTTTTGTCCAAGTTGCAAAATTTAGTAGATTATACGTTATACAAACCTAAAATTATATTAATACACTCTCCAATTATACGTCTTCATAAGCTATTCTTGGGTATAATCGAGGGAAATTAAGCATGAAGAGAGTGTATGGCGGAACTACTATTACTTGGCGGTTTTGTTGGATTTTTGTCAGGTTTTTTTGGCGTAGGCGGCGGAACTATTTTGGTTCCTTTACTTTTATTTCTAGGCTACGACATGAAAGCAGCCATTGGGATTTCTGTACTACAGATGGTATTTAGTTCCATTTACGGGAGCTACTTAAATCTCAAAAAAGGTACTTTAGATGTAAAAATGGTCTCTATTATCGGCTCTGGCGGATTTGTAGGAGCACTGTTTAGTGGATTTATAGTAGCCAATGTAGATGCAAAAATATTACAGATCATTTTTATAAGTTTTACTACTTTTGCATTGTTGAGACTTTTTTTCCAAGTAAAAGAACATAAAGGTGAAAAAAAAGCACATCCGATTATTCTGTTTATTATAGGTTTTTTCCTTGGAATGATAAGCATTTCTATTGGTGTGGGAGGATCTGTTTTACTTGTGCCTATTTTAGTTGGATTTTTTCATATAAGTCTCAAAAAAGCGACTTCAGCAGGGCTTTTCTTTGTTGTTTTTTCCTCCGTTTCAGGATTTATATCACAAAGTCTTCATGGAATGATCGATTATCGTACGGGTTTGATTATAGGTATTGTATCTCTTGTGGGCGTCCACTTTGGAGTGATGTTAAAACATTCAACTCATGAAACATTGCAACGAAAATTACTCGTTTTGTTTTATGTCGGTGTGGTCAGCTACTTGACCTATAAAACATTTTTTTTACAGGGATAATGAATGATAAAAATATATGGTGCGCGTGAAAATAATTTAAAAAATATCTCTTTGGAAATACCAAAAAATAAGCTCGTCGTTTGTACGGGACTCAGCGGAAGCGGAAAATCTACACTTGCGTTTGATACACTTTATGCAGAGGGACAAAGACGCTATATTGAATCACTCTCATCTTATGCAAGACAGTTCTTGGATCGCATCGGAAAACCTGATGTAGATAAGATAGAAGGGCTTACTCCTGCCATTGCAATAGATCAAAAAACAACTTCAAAAAATCCACGTTCGACTGTCGGAACGATTACTGAAATTTATGATTATTTTCGTCTTTTATATGCTCGTGTAGGCGTACAACATTGTCATCAATGCGGTAAAAAGATTACGCAGATGAGTGCTGAAGATATTATCAACGAAGTCCTGAAATTTCCAGATGGCGCAAAAGTAGTCATCTTGGCTCCGATTGCAAGAGAAAAAAAAGGCTCATTTGGGGAAATACTAGAATCTCTTGTGCAAAAAGGGTATGTTAGAGCGATGATAGATGGCGTTATGGTCAGACTCGATGAGGAGATAGAACTCTCTAAGACCAAAAAACATACTATCAAAGTAGTCATTGATCGTCTTGTAATAAGTGAAGATAACAAAGACCGTATCGCTCAGGATGTTGAAAAAGCACTCAAACAAAGTTATGGTGAGGTCGAGATAGATATCTTAAATCATGAAGAGTTAGGTCTTAAAGACGCAAGCATCCATTACAGCGAACACAATGCCTGTTTTGACTGTAAAATCAGTTTCGATGAGCTTGAACCTCTTTCTTTTTCATTTAATTCACCAAAAGGTGCTTGTCCTGAATGTGATGGACTTGGTGTTCGTTATGCGCTTGATAATGACAAGATTATTGACGGTGACCTTACTATTGAAACTGGAGCTGTTAAGATTGTGTATGGCTTTAATAAGGGATATTATTTTACTTTTCTCAAAGGGTTCTGCGCGGAAAATAATATCAATATGAAAGTTTCATTTTCCGAGCTTGAAGAGTATCAGAAAAAAGCGATCTTACATGGTGGTATCGAGGAAGTGACTTTTCTTTGGAAAGGACATCCAGTAAAACGTATCTGGCCGGGGATCATCAAAATAGCTTATGATATGTTCAAAGATGATAAAGAGCTTGCAGATTATATGAGTGAGAAGGTGTGTAATGTTTGCCATTCTCACCGCTTGAAGCTTGAAAGTTTAGCTGTGAAGGTTTCAGATCATAAAATTTCAGAGATCTTGGATATGCCAATAAATAGAAGTTATGAATGGTTTAAAAATGAGGATAATTTTTCGCATATGAGTGAAAAATATAGAATGATTTCAGCGCCTATTTTAAATGAGATTCGAGAGAGGCTGTACTTTTTATATGACGTTGGTCTTGGATATATCACTCTAGGTCGTGATGCTAGAACCATCAGCGGCGGAGAAGCGCAGCGTATCCGTATCGCTTCTCAGATTGGAAGTGGTTTGACGGGCGTTATGTATGTGCTTGATGAACCAAGTATCGGGCTTCATGAAAGAGATACTTTAAAACTAATCCGTACGCTTCGCTCGCTTCAAGAAAAGGGTAACAGTGTTATCGTCGTCGAGCATGATAAAGAGACGATTGAAAATGCTGACTATATCGTAGATATCGGACCGGGAGCTGGAAAATTTGGTGGAGAGGTTGTATTTGCTGGCACGTATGATGAACTCAAAAAAGCTGATACTCTCACTGCTGATTATATGACGGGACGTAAAGATATTAAATATTTTTACAGACGCCCACAAGAAAAATATATAGAGATAAAAAATGTTACGCTCAATAATATCAATGATTTAAGCGCAAAAATTCCACTCAATAACTTTACATGTATTACAGGTGTGAGCGGAAGCGGAAAGAGTTCTTTGATACTTCAAACGCTTTTACCAACAGCTAGAGAGATCTTAAATCACGCAAGAAAAGTCAAAAAAATAGCAGGTGTTGAAATAGAAGGTCTTGAGCATGTTGATAAAGTGATCTACCTCGATCAAAGCCCCATAGGCCGTACTCCAAGAAGTAACCCCGCAACTTATACGGGTGTGATGGATGAGATTCGTAATCTTTTTGCAAAGACAAAAGAGGCAAACATAAGAGGATATACAAGTTCACGATTTAGCTTCAATGTCAAAGGCGGACGCTGTGAGAAGTGTCAAGGTGAGGGCGAGATAAAGATTGAGATGCACTTTTTGCCAGACATTATGGTGAAGTGTGATTCTTGTAAAGGGACTCGTTATAATTTTCAGACTTTAGAAGTGCTCTACAAAGGCAAAAGTATTTCAGATGTTTTAAATATGAGTGTTGCAGAAGCCTTAGAGTTTTTTGATCCGATCCCAAAAATCAAGATAAAAATGCAGACGCTTTTTGATGTGGGTCTTGGTTATATCACACTTGGACAAAATGCGACGACACTTTCAGGCGGGGAAGCTCAACGTATCAAACTTAGTAAAGAGCTCAGCCGAAAAGACACAGGAAAAACACTTTATATTCTTGATGAGCCGACAACTGGTCTGCATTTTGATGATGTCAACCGATTAACGAAAGTGCTCCATAATTTTGTAGAACTTGGAAACAGTGTCCTTGTCATCGAACATAATCTTGATATGATTAAAAATGCGGATTATGTGATCGACATGGGACCTGAGGGCGGAAGCGGCGGTGGAGATATCATCGCTATGGGAACTCCTGAAGAGGTAGCACAAGGCTACAAAGAGAGTGGAAGTTATACGGGTGAGTATCTTGCAAAAGAACTTAGTAGATATAAATGAGAATATTTTTTTATTTTATAATTGCTTTTTTCTTTGTTGGATGTGCAAGCACTGTTGAAGAGGTAAAACCAGTAGAACCTTCAGTTGCTAAAAAAGTGATAAAAGCTCCAGAGTTAAAACAAGTAGAAGTTAAAGAACAAACTAAAATTCAAGAACTTCAGCCGATAACTGTCGCAAAAGCTGAAATAGCAAAAGTTGAAGCAGTGAAGATTGCAAAAGTGCCTACACACGCCATGCGTGTTAAGAGTATGAAGATAAAATCTAGCCCGCTGGAATATGTTAGTAAAGATCTTTCAAAAACAGATAATACTATCTCAGAACTTCCGCAAAATACTTCAAATATTAGTGAAGTTGTACAGTTTGACAATGAAAATTTTGATGAAGTTGTTGATATTTTTATCAACAACTGTAAGAGTGCAACAACACGAAAGATGTATGGTTCTCTTTGTGACAGTGCTTTACATGTAAGCGATAAAAAGGTGTTTATTAAAAAGAATTTTAAACTCTATAAAATTCTAGATAATCAAAAGGACGAGGGTGTTTTAACTGGTTATTATGAGCCTGAACTTCACGGTTCTTTGACAAAGCATGACAAATATATCTATCCAGTTTATCAAAAACCACTCAAGAGTGGTGGCATGGAATCTGCTGTTGTGAATACCGAAACAAACAGTAGTACAACACAAAATAATTCAAGAGCAGATGTCAATAATCTTAATACTCCTGCTTTATGTTATGTGGATAATAAAATTGATGAGTTTTTTCTTGAAATTCAAGGTTCAGGACGTGTAAATCTAGATACAAATAAAACGCTTTATGTAGGTTATAACGGTACAAATGGACAAAAATATACATCAATTGGAAAATATTTGATAGCGAAAGGATATATGAGTCAAGATCACATGTCACTACAAGATATCAAAGCATGGGCACATAAAAATCCAGATAAAATAGATAGTGTATTAAATCAAAATGAGAGAGTTGTTTATTTCAAACAAAGAGATTCTACTAATGTTACGGGTTCTCTTGGTGTTCCTTTGACTCCCATGCGTTCAGTTGCAGTTGATAGTGCGTATGTTCCACTTGGAAGTATGCTTTTGATCGATGCACAAGATTATGCACATTCTATAAAAAATATTGTTTTTGCACAAGACAGAGGCGCGGCGATTAAGTCTGCAGTACGAGCGGACCTTTTTACAGGCTATGGCAAAGAAGCACTTGCAATCGCAGGAAATCTCAAAGCAAAACTCAAAATGTGGATATTTTTGCCAAAAGTACAGATGCAATGAAAAGATCGCTGGAAAAGTTTAATCGTCTTGTAGAATGCCTCGAAGAATTGCCTACAGTAGGCAAAAAATCAGCTATTCGTCTTGCGTATCATATGGTTATGAAAGATAGTTTCAATGCCATTAAACTCGCTCACGCTATAGAAAATGCGGTGGGAAGTTTGAAAAAATGTATCTCATGCGGCGGCATGAGTGAAGATGAACTCTGCGCTATATGCAGTGACGCTTCAAGAGATATAGAGGTTTTATGTATTGTTGAAAATGCAAAAGATATTTTGACTTTTGAAGAAAATGGGCTTTTTGATGGGAGATATTTTGTTCTTGATTCACTTGAACAGTTGGATATTTCACATCTTCAAGACATGGTTTCAAGCGGTGTAAGCGAGGTGATCTTTGCCCTTACACCGTCGATTCAAAATGACGCTGTGATACTCTATATAGAAGATAAACTCAAAGATTATGATCTTCATTTTACAAAAATAGCACAAGGTGTTCCAACAGGTGTGAGTCTTGAGAACATCGATATTCTTTCACTCACACGCGCCATGGAAGATAGAGTGCGGGTTTAAAATATTCTTATCATGTAAAGGTTTATTTTTGAAGTAAAGCTATGAAATCTTCTTTTTTCATAGGTTTGGCAAAGTAATATCCTTGGATGATATCGCACTCTTTCTCTTTTAAATATTCAAATTGATATTTTTCTTCAACACCCTCGGCAATCACTTTTAAACCTAAAGATTTGCCCATTGCAAGAATAGCATTGAGGATGATTCCATCATTACTTTCATTTTCACAAATATCATCTACGAATGTTTTATCTATTTTAAGCGTGTCAATTGGAAAGCTTTTGAGATATGCCAACGAAGAATATCCCGTACCAAAATCATCAATATAGATCGATATTCCAAGATCTTTAATACTTTGTAATGTTGCTATTGTCTTACTTACATGTTGCATCATTATGCTTTCTGTTATCTCAATGCCTAACTGTTTTGGATCGATTTTACTTTGTTGCATTGCACTTTTTAAATCTGCATAGAGATCCCCATTTTGAAACTGTCTCGTCGATACATTGATTGATATCTTAAGATTTTTCAAGCCAAGTGAACTGAACTCTTTGATATCTTTTGTACTTTGCCCAATGACAAACTTACCAAGACTAAGTATAAAACCTGTGCTCTCAGCAAGTGCTATAAAGATGTTTGGTCCTATCATTCCGCGTGTTTTGTGATTCCAACGAATAAGTGCCTCTGCACCTATGATCTTTTGCGTTTTCACATCGACTTTTGGCTGATAGTAGAGTTCAAATTCATTATCATAATATGCTCTTTGCATATCATTGATAAGATCTACTTCTTGATGGATCTTATTGTTTAGCGATTGGGTGAAGAAGCTAAAGTTATCGCGTCCATCACTTTTGGCTTTATACATAGCGATATCAGAATATTTCATAAGCTCTTTTATATTTGTAGAGTCATTAGGATAGATGGATATGCCCATACTTGCAGAGAGTCTAAGGGAATATCCTTTTATTAAGAGCTCATTTCTAAACTCTTGCAAGAGAATATTGATAATAGGAAGTATCTCGCTTGGATCTTCAAAGTTCGAGATGACTAGTATAAATTCATCACCGCCTATTCTAGTAATAAGACTCTCTTTTGGTAAATTTGCTGTTAGTATATTTGCCACAGTTTTTAAAAGTGCATCACCTACATCGTGTCCAAGTGTGTCATTGATGTTTTTAAAATGGTCAAGATCTAAAAATATAAGTGCAAATCTCTTATTATTAGTTTCAGAAAGATTTTTTATATTTTGAAGCTGTTCGTGGAGATAGATTCTATTTGGAAGACCTGTAAGCATGTCATGCGAAGATGTATATTGTAATTCAGAATTAAGTTCATTGACTCTACTTTGAGTTGTGTTGAGATCTATACTGTGTTCCACTTGCAATCTTATGATATAACCAAGAATGAACAGCTCACTGATAACAAAGATTGCATGTAAAATGACAATATCAAATCCGCAACCATAGTTAAATATCATGACAGGCATATCAAAAAGTGATACTTCATATAGTTGTAAATAGTTAAAGATAACATGATGCAAAATCGTTACGGTTGCTGCAACGATAAGAGGAACTATATCTTTGTAAAGGGTTAAAATAGCCATAGCGATAAAGACATAAAAATGCATCTCAATACGGCCAAGATACTGTTGTATATAGACGATGGAAAAGAGCATTAATGCAATGGCAATAAAGATTCTATAGTATCTGTCCCCTTTGAGGTATTTATATAAAAAAAGCATCGGTAAAACGATCAAAGCTCCGCTGAAAAAACCGTAAATGTATGTGTCATATGCGATGGAAGTTATAAATGTTGCAATAAACCATTGAACTATAAGCAACCAAAGCATGACTTTATCCGCTTTCATATTAAAAAGATTAATACTCAACTCTGCATATTGCGGGATTGTAGGGCATTTGAAAAATGTTTTAAATGTATTATTCATGAGACACTTCTGCCTTTGTATTTTTACTTGATAACATTTGCATTATATCCTCTGTTATCTTAGTTTTATTCAATGGATGTGTCGTATATATTTTTTTGAGTTTCAAATGCCCAGCTATATTTTCAAGAAGAAAAATGTTGTCAGTATGATTGAGTTCTTCTTTATCATCAAGACTTTTTGAAAAGAAGACTCCAAAGTTTCTGTCTATCTTAAATAGCTCTTTTTGATTAAGATAAACGCCGTTGAAATTTTTATTAAAATATTTTGCAAAGAGTTTTGGAGCAGTTATTTCTAACTCTGGAGTCAGGTTTATAAAGTAGATGTCAATTTTATCTCTGATATTGTCAAATTTTTTTGATCCATACAAGTTTGCTAAGTTTTGTAAAATAGGCATACACACTTTTTCACATCCAACATATCCAAAAAACACCAAGACAACATGTTTATCACTTTGAATATAGTTGGCTTGGATCTCTTTATCAACTGAAATAACACCCTTTGTGCTTGAACTAAAAAAGAGTGAACTAGCTATGGGAACTAATAAAAAGAAAGCAAGCATCAAAACGCCTAAAAGAACTTTATATTTACTTTTCAAATTGGATGATTCCGATTATTACTGATGAATCATTATATTTAATATCTTCGGTATAAAGGATTTCTCTTACATGTAAGACAGATTTACGTGATGTTACCATCTTATGTTCAAAAACAAGTGGCTCATGCGAAAGTTTGACCTCTTGTAATTTTTTCAAAAAAAGTTCTCGATCATCTTGATGCACAAAATACGCTATCAGTTTTGAATCATCTTTATAAATATTTGCATCGATTTGCAAAGTGTTTAATAATTTTTGTGAAACAAACAGCGTGTCTTTGAGCATATCTAATCTCCAGTATCCGATATTTGAGAGCTCAAACGTATTGTGAAGAAGTTGATCCTTGATATATAGTTTTTTTCTTAAGCTATCGATTTTATATAACTCTTGTTTTTGAGTTAGATATTTTCTTCTTTGTACTGCATAAAGTGCTATACCGATAAATATCAAGATCAATACCATGAGTGTAAATATATTGAGAAGAAAAGATAGGTTCCTTTCAAGGAAATTTTTATCTTTGTCTATAATAATAGCTTTTCGTTCAATATAATTTGACAATATTATTCTCGAGTTACTTAGCTCTTTGGCATTAAAAAGGTAAGTATTGGAATTGTACATATCAGAATGAAGGTTTTTAAAAGATTTATCATTGAGGTATTTTAAAACCAAATCTGCGGCTTCTTTTCCCTGTTTCTCTCCACTTGTAACATAACCCCCGACAACACCTTTGATCATGTAAGCGTCTTCCATGCTGAGTAAAATCAGATGTGAATTTTGTTTTATTTTCTCTATCGATTCACTTGGTAAAAGTGTGTTATTTTGATCATCTTTAAATCCACCAATAGTGGTTAAAACTATAAAACTGCGAGGCTTAGTCGGTAGTTCTTTTAAAACTTTTGAAAGATGATCATCGCTTACATAGTGAAAGTTCATATTTTTAAATTTACTAGGTTTAGATTCTATTTCATTTTTGATGGATTGATATGTAGTGGAATTATCTCCAAGAAAATAGATATCTCTCGTTTGCGGAGAAAACTGTTTGATGAGATTGATATTTGGTTCAATTTCTTGTACTTCATATACACCAGCATAATGTTTTTTATCTAAAATAGTATTCATACTGAGATTATTGATACCAGAAAAGAAAATAGGAATATCTTTTCTTTTCAAAAAGATTTGATTATAGTTTTCGTATATAAAATTTAATGCATCATCATCTGTAACATAGATTAGATCGGGGGTAGCATCTACATACTTCATGTGTAGATAGTTTAAAAAATTATCTTTATATTTTTGTGTAAATCCTACTCTTTTAGTATCGAGGTATTCTGTCCAAAAGGCAAATTTTTTATCAGTTTTATCCAGCGTCTCGACAAAAGAATTGTGCTGTTTTTTCGTCCACTCATACTCCTGCGAATAAGAATGAAGGATAAAAACATTCACTTTTTCTGTTGCAAATAGAGAAAAAAATAGAATAAAAAGAAGAGTAAAAATTTTTATAAAAAACTCCGAAAACTATAATTTTTAAAGACTCAATTTTACATTTTTCTTACTTAAAAGATAAGTTAGCTAAAAAAGTGTATTACAAAGCTAGAGAAGAAAGCTTTTTTGCATGAGATCGGCAGTTGTTTTCAGATCAAACTGCTTTTTGCAAAAAAGATGATTTGCAAGGACACCTTGGTATAAAAGCATATCGGCTCCATCTTTGTATGTGAGTTCTTTTTGTTTTGCCAAGAGTAAAAATGGTGTCAATTTGCCATAGATTGCATCTGCAACATAAGAAGTATGAGAGAGAATCTCTTCTATCATGGATTGGGGAGCAGGGTAGAGATCGTCTTTTAAACCTGCACTTGTCGTATTTACAACTAAATCATAACTCTTACATACAAAGCTTTCCCAAGTGTCACACCCAAAGGGCACTTCGCATGCTAGTCCGAGTTCTTTAAAATATGAGAGGCGATTTTCGCTTCTGTTTAAAATGCTTACATGGTAGCCATCTTGGATAAATCTATTTGCCAGTGCTTTTGCCGTTCCGCCAGCGCCAAGGATGAGAACAGTTTTGAGTGTTCCAAAAGGCTTGATCGCTTCCATAAAACCATCCGCATCGGTGTTATAACCGATGAGTTTTCCATCTTCTAAAAGAATGGTATTGACAACACCGATGGTCGTTGCAAAACCTCTCACTTCATCACAAGCTGCGTAAGCTGCTTCTTTATGAGGAACTGTAATATTTGCACCACTCAGTTTTAGAGAGAAAAATGTATCACGAAGTTTTGAGCCATCACGCAGATGAACTCTTGTGTAGCATGCGTCTACATGCAAGGCTTTAAAGAGAAAATTGTGCATCAAAGGAGAACGCGAGTGTGAAACAGGATCTCCAAAAATGGCGAAGAGTTTTGACATCAGTCGAGATCTTTCAGAGAACTCATCAAAGCGCCGAGTTTATTGGTCACTTCAAGATATTCAAGCTCATTAACTGAATCAGCAACGATGCCTGCACCTGCTTGGAGAATCACTTTATCAGGCTTCACCATTGCAGTACGAATAGTGATCGCGCTGTCCATATTTCCATCAAATCCAAAGTAGCCTATGCTTCCGCTGTAAAAACCGCGTTTGAGACCTTCGTACTCAGCAATGAGTTCCATCGCACGTATTTTTGGCGCACCTGTCATAGTTCCAGCTGTAAAAGTCGCCATAAAGAGATCAAACATATCTCTATCTTCACGAAGCGTTGCAACCACGTCGGAAACGATATGCATAACGTGAGAGAAACGCTCAATATGCATCATATCTTCCACTTCTACTGTTCCTGTCGCTGCAACGCGTCCAACATCATTTCGTCCAAGATCGATGAGCATCAGATGTTCTGAAAGCTCTTTTGGATCGGCTAAAAGTTCAGCTTCGAGTTCTTTGTCACGCTGTTTGGTCTCGCCGCGTTTTCTTGTTCCCGCAATTGGGCGAAGAAGGATCTCGCCATCAGTGAGACGAACCATAACTTCAGGTGAACTGCCCACAATATTGAAATCTTCATACTCCATTAAAAACATATAAGGTGAAGGATTTTTAGCTCGCAAAACTCTGTAAAAGCTAAATGGATCGACCTCTATATTTCTTGTAAAACGGTTTGTCATAAGGATTTGAAAAACGTCACCGCTTCTTATCATCTCTTTTGATTTTTCGACCATCTCAAAAAAATGCTCTTTTGAAAATGCAAAAGAGCCTTCGTCTTCTCCGATGTTTTCTACCATTGGAACATATTTGTAAGAGTCTTTTAAACTTTCTTCAAGTACTTCAAATCTCTCTTGCATAGAATCTAGAACAGAGATCAAAGAGATTTTATTGTTTTTATGAGAGTAAGCGACAACGAGTTTTGGTAAGATAAGATCAAGATCAGGAGTGTGGAGTTCATCATGAAGATGGTTCATACTATTTTTGAGTTTTGGCTCAAAGACTTTCACCATATCATAACCGATATAGCCGATAAAACCATCAACATAGCCGACGTTAAGCTCTTTACATGTAGACTTATAAAGAGCCGTATCGATATGTTTGTAGTACTCTTTTAAAAAAGAAAAAGGGGAAATATCACTTATCTCTTTTTCTCCTCTTGAATTTGTATAGATAGTGACACCATCTTTGTATTGAAGTCTTTCTCTATCGCCTATCATGATAAAGCTATAGTTGCCATCGCTCTGTCCAGCGCTCTCAAAGAGATAGCTGATTTCATCTTTGAAAATCTCTTTAAGCTTATGATAAACAGCAATCGGTGCAAACTGATCAAGTGTAAACTGTGTATGATGAATCAAGACAAACCCTTCGATATACTATTTTTTTGTTACAAAAGCGCCAGGTACGACATCTTTACGAAGAGCTTTCAGTGCTTCTCTTGCATCAGCTTCATTTTTAAATGGTCCAACGATGACTTTACTTGTTTCACCTGTTTTCACAGATTCATAAGCGTATCCCAGTTTTTTGATAGATCCAAAAAGCTTGTCACTTGGAGTGATTTTTGTAAAAGATCCAACTTGAACATAGTAAGTTCCAGTTGTTGATGTTTTACCTACGGCTTTAGGTTCTTTAGTAGAAGAGGTCTCTTTCTTAGGTACATCAATTTTTGTAAACAAAGATTCTTTTTTTACTGGAGTCTCTTTTTTCTCAGGAGCCTCTTTTTTCTCAGGAGCCTCTTTCTTCACGATACTCTCTTTTTTTACTACTGGTTCTTTTTTAGCAACAGGTTCACTTTTTGCTACATCTCTTTGTCTTATAACATGGACATTCTCTTTGACAGCAGGAGGCGCCACTTTTTCTTTAACAACTGGTGCCGCTACTTTTTCTTTAACAGGTGCAACCACTTTTTCAGTTGCTACAGCAGGTGTTGCAGTTGCGGGAGTCACATCTTTTGATAAGCTTTCTTGTTTGAGTTTTTGAGCTATCTTATCAAGATCATCATCACCTTTTTTATTTTCTTGTACTATTTCTACCGGTTTAAAAAGTGGAGCATTCCCTTGTTGATCATTGTTGGCCTGCGGAACTGGTGGTTCAGGAGGAAGATTGGTTTTTGGGGCTTGTTGTGCTTGAGGAAGATTATCTGTACTGCTAGAGACAGAAGTTTTCATAATCATCACAACTACAATGAGGATAACAGCAAGTACTCCAACAGCGAGTGCAATCTTTTTGCTCGAACCCATAGAATCGCCACCTCTATTTAAGATAATGTCATTTAATTCGTTTCTTTCTTCCATCATAAATCCTTTAATGTCACATATGTTTCGACCATGAAGCACCACGCTCTTTAGCGTAGAGATCATATGGCAGAGCTAAAATATTGTACTCGCTTGGCAATTCATCAGTTGGAAACATTTTCCACTGTTTTGGCTGTTTTGCTGCTAATTTCATAGAGATCATTTTACCGAGCTGAATAGCTTCTTGTAAAGTGGTATGTCCCTTGTGTATGTACACATGAAGATGACCATCTGTTTTTGAAGTAAAAGCCGTAAAATTGATATATCCCTCTTCACGTAAAAGAAGTTGAGTTTTGTGGTAAAACCTTTCAGGGTCGCGACCATTGTAATCGATAACAATATTTTCAACAATACCTTTGGCGTCAACAAGTGAATGCGCTACAGTTATTTCACCTTTTAGATGCTGATTGATTACAGATTGTGTTAGCGTTTTATCTATTTTTTCAAACTTGTTAAAAAAAGTTCTGCCCTTAAAACTTATTTTATCTACGACACTATCACTCTTTTGCCAGTAGTGGGTTGTGACCATTTTTATAAGTTTTAAGTCCATAGCAGTCATCTTTTATCCTCAAGCTTTCTTTTATTAATTAATACGTTGATTGGTTATAGATCACAAAGTTTTGAGCTAAAGCTTTTAACTCTGCTTTAATCTCTGCCTGACGTGCTTCGTTGTTGATATCATCAAGTACATCAGCGATGCGGCTTGCAATGAGTTCAAACTCAGCATCTTTCATACCACGTGAAGTGAGTGCAGCACTTCCTATACGGATACCTGAAGTGACAAATGGACTTCTTGTTTCACCTGGAACAGTATTTTTATTGACTGTGATACCAGCACGACCAAGAGCCGCATCAGCGTCTTTACCACTGAATTCTTTGTTTATAAAGCTTACTAAAACTAAGTGATTGTCAGTTCCGCCACTTACAACGTCATATCCACGTTTCATCAAAACATCAGCTAAGATAGTCGCATTTTTCTTGACTTGAATAGCATAATCTTTCCAAGCAGGTGAAAGGTTGTACTTAAATCCAACTGCTTTTGCAGCGATTACATGTACAAGTGGTCCGCCTTGAAGAGCTGGGAAAATCGCTGAGTTCATCTTTTTAGCGATCTCCTCATCATTTGTCATAATCATACCGCCGCGTGGGCCAGCAAGCGTTTTATGTGTCGTAGTTGTTACAACATCAGCATAAGGAAATGGACTTGGATGTTCACCCGCTGCAACTAAACCAGCGATGTGAGCGATATCAGCAAACAAGATTGCTCCAACTGCATCAGCGATCTCACGGAACTTTTTGAAGTCGATCTCACGAGCATAAGCAGAAGCACCACAAACGATGATCTTAGGCTGAGTGATCTTTGCAATATCCATCACTCTCTCATAGTTGATACGACCATCAAGTTCCACACCATAAGTAAATGAGTGGTAGTTTTTACCAGAAAAACTTGGTTTACTTCCATGAGTCAAGTGACCGCCATGGCTTAAATCCATACCTAAAAGTTTATCTCCAGCTTGTAAAAGTGCTGCGTATACAGCACCATTTGCCTGACTTCCAGAGTGTGGCTGAACATTTGCAAATTTACATCCAAAAAGCTTACATGCTCTGTCGATTGCTAATTGCTCAACACCATCAGCATACTCACATCCGCCATAATAACGTTTACCAGGATAGCCTTCTGCATATTTGTTCGTAAAAACACTTCCCATCGCTTCCATAACAGCAGGAAGAGTGAAGTTTTCACTTGCAATCATCTCTAAATGGTCAGTCTGACGCTCTAACTCTTTTTCACACAATTCATAGATATCGTTATCGAAATCTTTTAAAAAACTCATTTTTCTTCCTTTTTTTTGATTTAAATTATTTTTCTTCTTCGTGATTCTCTTTTGCTTCACCATGAAGTGGTTTCATAGCAGGAAACAAAAGTACATCTCTGATTGAGTGCTCATTTGTAAGTAACATTACAAGTCTATCCATCCCTATCCCTTGACCAGCTGTTGGAGCCATCCCATAGCTAAGGGCATTGACAAAATCCACATCCATTTCATGCGCTTCATCATCACCTGCATCTTTGGCGCTCATTTGCCCTTCGAAACGTGAAAGCTGATCTACGGGATCATTTAACTCACTAAACGCATTTGCAATTTCTCGCCCAGCGATAAAGAGTTCAAATCTCTCAGTAATCTCTGGATGCTCATCATTTCTACGAGCAAGAGGAGAGATATCAACTGGATAATCAGTAATGAAAGTTGGATTGATAAGTTTTTCTTCGACAAACTCATCAAAAAGTACACCTTGAAGTTGACCAAGACTCATGGCAGGTTTGGCTTCAAGTTTGTTGGCTCTTAAAAACTCCAGTATTTTCTCTTTATCGTTTAGGATATTTGCATCAACTCCACCAATTTCTGAGAGAGAAGTGATAAGAGGAATCTCTGTAAAATCTGCAAAATCAACTTCTAAATCGCCATAAGGCAAAAGAGTAGGGAGGTTGAGATGATCGAAAAGATATGCAAAATACTCTTTTGTTATTTCGATAAGATCTTTGTATGTTTTATAAGCCCAGTAAAACTCTATAGAGGTAAATTCAGGATTATGTGTTGCATCCATTCCCTCATTTCTAAAGTTACGGTTGATCTCAAAGACTGCTTCAAATCCGCCGACGATAAGACGTTTGAGGTAAAGTTCAGGAGCAATTCTAAGAAATCTGTCGATTCCAAGAGCGTTATGATGTGTCACAAACGGTTTTGCATTTGCGCCACCAGCGATTGGATGCATCATTGGAGTTTCAACTTCTAGGAACCCTTTATCTTCAAAAAATCTTCTTGTTAGAGAGATGATTTTTGAGCGAGTTTGGAATGTTTTTCTTACTTCTGAGTCCATGATAAGGTCAAGATAACGTTGACGATATCTGATCTCTTTATCTGTAACACCGTGAAATTTTTCAGGAAGTGGAGCAATCGCTTTTGTTAAAAGTTTAAGTGTGTCTACATGTAAAGAAAGTTCCCCTTGATTTGTGACAAAAGGATAACCGCTTACTTCGATGATATCCCCGACTTCAATCAGTTTTTTAAATACATCATTATAAAAACCCTCAGGAAGATTGTCGCGTGAGACGTAGACTTGAAGCATTCCACTTTCATCTTCTATCTTTAAAAAGCTTGCTTTTCCCATAACGCGAAAGAATTTAATGCGTCCGCTCAGAGTGTAATTTCTGTTTTCATCACGTCTATTTTCGAGATGCTCGACATCAGAGTTGACATTCATATATTTTGATATAGTTGTATTTCTTTGTGAATGGTTTGAGTATGGATTGTATCCAAGCTCTTTGAGTTGATTTGCTTTTTCTATACGTAATTGAATATATTTGTTACTAAATGGCAATGCGTTTTCCTTATAAATTTATTATTGGCAATTTTTACAGATACCGTAAATCTGCATTGAATGGTCTGTCATTTGAAACCCTAGACTTTGTGAAATGAGTTGTTGTCTTTTTTCTATCTCTTCATCTACAAACTCTGTTATCAAACCACATTTTGTACAGATCATATGGTCATGATGCTCTTTAGCACCAAGTTCATATTTTTTCCCCTGCGCTCCAAAAGATAACGATGTAACGATATCTGACTCCTCTAAAAGAGTAAGAGTACGGTAGATTGTTGCGATTCCTGTATTGAGCTGAGGGTGTTTTTCCTGAATCAGATTATAAAGAGATTCCGGAGAAAGATGCTCATCTGAGTTATACAATGTTTCTAAAATAACTTCACGCTGTATCGTAAATTTGAGATTATTTTTTTTAAGCAGATTTTTAAAATCATTGAGCAATTTGTTGTATGCTATCGTTCTTTCTGTAAAATCTGTCGCTGTACTCATCTTAGTGAACTTTCTTTTTTATTTCTTCTGAGATAGTTGTTTCTACCTTCTCTTTTATGCTGGTTTGCACTTTCTTTTCCACTTGCTCTTGTTTTGTCTCAACTGTCGCATTGATATCTTTTTGTATATCTCCAGTATCTATTTTCATAATGTATCCACCTGTCGTTACTAAAATAGGGAAAAGAATACTCTTGTCCATAGTGGCTTGCATATTTGTTCTTACGATTTTGATATTAAAAAAAGCATATGCTACAACAGACACAATCAAAAAGAATTTTCCTGCTCCAACTATAAAACCCATAATCTTATCTAAAGGTCCAAGTCCGCTGATATTGCTTAATTGTTTAAACGCAATACCTATGGAAACCATCATAAGCCAAAATAATCCAAGAGTAAGGACAAATCCGGTGAAAGTAAGCGCGGCTTTATTTTGAAAATGAAAGACTGCATCGCTAAGAAATTGCCCAACAGGTGTTCCAAATCTTGATGCAATAAAAACACCACCGACAATTCCTATAAGACCAAATAACTCTTTAAAAAATCCGTTAAGAATACCTTTTAAACCAAGAAGAAGTATTATGACTCCGACTACAATATCAAAATAACTCATATATCCATTTGCTCACAATCCATTTCAATTCTGTTTTTACCATTTCTTTTAGCTTCATAAAGAGCTTTATCCGCTCTTGCTATGAAGCTATCTGGTGTGTCACCATTTTTTAGTGATGTTATCCCAAGACTGATAGTAAGGTTCACATTGATCTCTTTGTAGATAAGCTTATTTGTATCTACTATGGAAACAATTCTTTGTGCAACCTTCAAACATTCAGATCTTTGAATTCTATTTAAAACTACAACAAACTCTTCACCGCCATATCTGTATATTTTATCGCTATCTCGAAGGGTTTTTCTTAAGATATTTGCAAGAAAGATTAAAACTTTATCTCCAACAATATGACCATAAGTGTCATTTATATTTTTAAAGTCATCGATATCTATCATATAAAGGTGAATATCTTTTACATAACTTTTGTTGTTACAGAGATTCTCTAAATGTTGAGAGAGCATTCCACGATTGTAAACTTTTGTTAAGTGATCAATCTGAGTTGATTTTTCAAGTTTTTCAATTTTTTCTGTTAAGTCTGTAATAACCCTGTTTGCTTTACTGACTTCATCTAGCATATGCGTTTGGATACCATCAAATTTGTCTTTGATCTGATCTACGTTGATTGTTTGATTTTTAAAATCATTTATAGTCTTTTCTTGAGTAGTAACCAACTCTTCAAAACGTCTATTTGTATGACTGTAATGATTTACACTTTCTTTTGCAATATCTTTAAACTCATCATTGAGAGATAATTTGAGACTTTCAAGAGCATCCGGCAGTTCAAAATCTAGTTTTGAAATAGTAGCCATAGCAGAGTGCAAGAAGTCTAAAAGCGTATCTTTTGATATAAGATTATCTTGCTCATCAACTTTTTCCACTATATCAATATATATCTCTTCTAATATTTTTTTTGCATTAGACTTATTCATTGATTTCAACTTTCAATCATTTAAATTGGCGTCATTATACATTTTTAAGTATAAAAAATATCTTTTGATACTGCAATATTATTTCTGTAGAAGTTTAAATCAGAGCTATTTTAGGAACTTTTTAGTAAAATCACGTAATTTATTATAAAAATCAATGATTAATGGGGTTTAAAATATGAGTAGTTGGAACAAATCAAGCTGGAGAGAAAAATCGATCTTACAGCAGCCTACATATCCAAACCAAGAGGAGTTGAAAAATGTCCTTGAAGAATTAAAAAACTATCCTCCTCTTGTTTTTGCAGGAGAAGCACGTTCATTAAAAGAACAATTGGCAGAAGTTGCAAATGGTCGCGCATTCTTACTTCAAGGTGGAGATTGTGCTGAGAGTTTTTCAGAATTTCATGCACAAAATATCAGAGATACTTTTAAAGTTTTACTTCAAATGTCTGTTGTTATGACTTATGCCGGCGGACTTCCTGTGGTGAAAGTTGGTCGTTTGGGCGGTCAGTTTGCAAAACCACGTTCAAGTGATTTCGAAACGATTGACGGTGTTACTCTTGATTCTTACAGAGGCGATATCATAAACGGTGTTGATTTTACGCCAGAAGCTCGTATTCCAGATCCTAAAAGAATGATCAAAGCGTATAATCAGTCAGCCGCAACACTGAACCTTTTACGTGCATTTGCATCTGGCGGTTTGGCAGATTTGCATCAGATTCATAAATGGACTTTAGATTTCGCTCAAAAGGGTGAGATCAGCCAAAAATTTGAAGATATGGCAGGAGATATTGAAAGATCTTTGAAGTTTATGGAAGCATGTGGAATTAACTCTAAAACATATAGAACTTTAAGAGAAACAGATTTCTTTACTTCACATGAAGCCCTTTTGCTTCCATATGAAGAGGCTTTTACAAGACAAGATTCTTTAACAGGCGAGTGGTATGATACATCAGCGCATATGCTTTGGATTGGCGATAGAACACGCCAATTGGACGGTGCACATATAGAGTATATGAAGGGAATTAAAAATCCTATCGGTGTAAAAGCTGGTCCATCAATGGATCCTGATGATCTTGTAAGGCTAGCTCAGGCACTCAATCCTGAAAATGAAGCTGGACGTTTAAATATCATCGTTAGAATGGGCGCGGATAAAGTGGGTGATGGTATGCCTAAACTAATCCGTGCAGTTGAGAAAGAGGGACTTAAGGTTGTATGGAGCTGTGATCCGATGCATGGTAATACTATAAAATCATCAAACAACTTTAAAACTCGTCCTGTTGATTCTGTTCTTACGGAGATGAAACAGTTTTTTCAAGTTCATAAAGCTGAGGGAACATATGCAGGTGGTGTTCACTTGGAAATGACAGGCAAGAATGTTACTGAGTGTATCGGTGGTTCATTTGTAGTTACTGAAGAGGATCTAAGTTCACGTTACCATACACATTGTGATCCACGTTTAAATGCTGATCAAGCACTTGAACTTGCATTTTTAATAGCAGATACTTTAAAAGACGCACAAAAATAAAAAAGAGTCGAAAGACTCTTTTTTATAATCCCTCGATCATCTTTATCAACTCTTCTGGGCGGTTTGAATACGCAATAGCATTCTCTTTTGAAATAATTTTCTTTCTTAAAAATTCAATAATCTCTTGAGATTGTGTTGTCATATTCGTACCTTGTTGGTTCAACTGCATTTGTGAATAAAGTTGGTGAACTTTATCTTCACGTATAAGATTCGCAATAGCTGGATTTGTAACTAAAAGTTCTTGCGCTGCAATACGTCCACCACCAATTCTAGGAATCAAAGCTTGAGAGATAATAGCGATGAGTGAAGTAGATATTTGAGCGCGGATCTGAGGTTGTTCTTCACCACTAAATACGTCAATAATACGGTTGATAGTTCCAGGGGAAGAGTTGGTATGCAAAGTTCCAAAGACTAAGTGACCAGTTTCCGCGGCTGTAAGTGCGGCAGAAATAGTTTCTTTATCACGCATCTCTCCGATGAGAATAACATCAGGATCTTGACGCAGGGCATATTTAAGGGCCGTATGGAATCCATTTGTATCAGTTCCGACATTTCTTTGAGAAAAGAGACATTTTTTGTTTTTATGGACAAACTCGACAGGATCTTCTACGGTGATGATGTGTTTCTTTTCTGTCTCATTGATCTCGTTTAGCATCGCCGCAAGAGTCGTTGATTTACCGCTTCCCGTAGGTCCAGTAACTAGGATAAGCCCTTTTTCGCGTTTGATTAGTTCTTTAAAGATTTTTTTTGCGTTGAGATCATCAAGTGAAGGTATTTCAGTTGGAATAATACGAAAAGCACAAGCGAGATCACCCATAGTTTTGTAGTAGTTACAACGAAATCGGCCAACATCAGGAAGCATAATCGCAAAGTCCAGCTCATTAAACTCTTCAAAATCTTTCTTTTGCTTTTCTGTAAGGAGAGCATAGGCCATATCTGTGATCATATCTCCATCAAGTTGTGGAAGATTTAAAGGAACAAGCCTTCCATCTATTCTGATTTGAGGTTCAGCATGAGAAACCAAGTGTAAATCAGAAGCTTTGTAAGCAACAACACTTTTTAAAAGTTTTTTTATATCTAATTTTTGGACTTCTTCACTCATAATAGCTCCATTTCGTAGTGATCTTTGTCATAGCCGATAATTATAGCACTCTTGTATTGTATAACAGGTCTTTTTATAAGAAGATTTTCTTTGCACAGCCAAGCAATCTTTTCATCAGCAGTGAGAGAGAGTTCTTTAAGATTTAATTTTCTGTACGTTGTACTTTTGGAATTCAAAAGTGTATCTATTGTTGTGTGATCGAGCCACTCTTTTATTTCATTACAATCTATCGGAGAAATTTTAAAATCTCTAAAAGAGTATTCAATCCCATTTTCTTGTAAAAATTTTAAAGCTTTTTTAACACTGTCACAATTTTTTATTCCATGAACTGTGATCATAAATTACTCTATAATTTTTGGAACTATGAAGAAATGATCTGCGCTATCAGGGGCATTTTTGAGGATATTATCATTGATAGTGCGATCACAATTTTCAATATCTTCACGCGTAAATGTTGCTTGATTTGTCATAGAAAATTTATCATCTACATTATCAGTATTTAATTCACTAAGATTATCCACAAAAGAGACTATTTCTGAGAGTTGAGCGATGATCCCCTCTCTTTTGTCCTCTGAAATTTGAAGATATGATAATTTTTCTAAACGTGATAAAAGTGCATTGTCTACTTGCATTAAACTTCCTTATTTGGTTATATATGCAAGATTGTAACAAAAAAATTCTATTTCACAAAACTTTAACAATCTATTTGATATTATTAGTGACTATTTATAAGTATGGAGATGTTTTTGAGCTTTAAAGATAATATATCAATGGTAAGAGATGAACTAAATGCCGAAGAAAAGTTTTTTGAAAATGCAATTAAGACAGAGCGTTTTTTTAACAAATACAAAACACAGCTTATCGGCTTGGCTGTAGTCGTTGTTGTCGCAATAGTTGGAAATGTAACTTACAACTATATCAAAACTTCAAAACAAGAGAGTGCCAACGCGGCATTTTTAGTATTACAATCTAATAGCAATGATCAAAAAGCTTTATCTGATCTAAAAGATAATGATCCTAAATTATATGATTTATATATGCTCTCAAATGCTATCAAGAAAGGTGATGTGAAAGCTCTTGAAGAACTTAAGTCTTCAAAAGCATTCGCAGTTTCAGATCTTGCAACGTATCAGCTTGCTTCTTTGCAAAGTAATCTCAATGGACTAAACACATATGCAAACGGTGAAGATGCTATCGATAAAGATTTGGCATTGATACAAAGTGCAGTTTTACTTATGGAAAAAAATAAGATTGAAGAAGCGAATAGAAAACTCGCATCTGTATCTTCAAACTCGGCTGTTTATGGCGTTGCTAAATCGCTTATGCATTATGGTGTGAAATAAATCGTGAAGACTTTATTACATATAACATTAATTGTTGGCTTAGTTGCATTCAGCGGATGTAGTACAAAAAAAGTGTTTAAACCTGAAAAAGACACAGTAGTTGGTTCATGGGCAAATAAAGAGAGCCTTAAAGAACCTATGATCGATGTTACAGCCAATGGCGCTGTCTTGAAAGATGGACGTATTCTTTCTCATGATACGGTCATTGACGTACATGTAGACACAGATAAAGAGCGTTTGCTTGATGCGGATGAAAAGTGGATAGTAACATCACAAATCGATGGAAATACAACACTTACATCTAAAGCAGATCATTCTGTCAAAGAGTTTTTTGATCTTAAAAAGACTGTTGCAGCGGCAAGTGTGAAAGATGATATGCTCGCAGTAGTTTTTGCAAGTAATGAGCTCGCGATTTATTCATTAAAAACAAAAGAGATCCTTTTTCATAGTGAAGGCAATGCACCAATAGTTGTAGATGCAAAGATAGTAAATCCTTATTTTTTAGATGATCTTGTACTTTTTTTAACTCTTGATGGAAAGATCGTCATTGTGAATTCTAAAGAGAAAAAAGTTCTTAGATCGATGATTATCAGCAGTGCCGATAAGTTTAATAATGTCATAGCTTTTAATGTTGTCGGTGACAACTTAATAGCAGCTACAGGATATGAACTTCTTTCTTTGGCTGACAAAGACATACGTGCATCATATGAGATTCGTAATATGCGTTATGATGCAAAAGATGGTATTTATATCGCAACAAAGCAGGGTGAAGTTGTGAACCTCACTCCAACTTTGCAGTTAAGATCAAAAACAAAATTTCCTTTTGCTCACTTTTTGGGAATGATTGTAACGGAGGATAAAGTATATCTCTTAGAAAAAGAGGGATACATCATCGCACTAGAAAAAGATTTGAAATCGTATAAAATCTATAAAGTAAGCATAGATAATGATAGCTATGTTTATGTCGGTGATAAAGCTTTTTATGTTGATGATAAGTACTTTTCTATAAAAAAGTAGTTTGATGTCCAATGAGCTTGAGGCTTTTTTAGAGTATATCATCGTTACAAAAGCTCTTAGTAAAAGAAGTGTTGAAGCTTATACAAATGACTTGACACAGCTAGAAGGAACCCTTGCAAAACCACTTATAAACCTCGATACAAATGAGGTTTTAAGTGTCTTAGGTGAATACGCGAACAAGCGTACTTTAAACCGAAAACTTTCAGCTGTAAATGCCTTTTTTTCTTTTTGTTACAAGAGTCAGTTTGCAGATGAAAAAAACCACTTCAAGCTCTCCAAAATACCAAAAACACTTCCAAAATTTCTCTCTTTTTCTGATGTAAAAAATGGCCTCTCACTTATTGATAGATCATCTTGGCTTGGAATGCGTGATTATGCATTAATACTTTTCTTATATGCAAGCGGAACAAGAATAAGCGAATGCTTGGCTTTAGGTCGTGAAGATATCGAAGGAGAATGGTTACATGTAAGGCATGGGAAAGGGGATAAAGAGCGTATGATTCCCATAGCGGAGGTTGCACTTCAAGCTATGCGAACCTATCTCAATGAATCAACATATGAGAAAGATGATGTCTGGCTGAACTATCAAGGAAAACCACTTAGTCGTATCTCGGCTTATAAGATTACACAAAAGTATCTTGGAGTTTCTCCGCATGTACTGCGCCACTCTTATGCGACTTCACTTATTATCGGCGGAGCAGATCTGCGAGTCGTTCAAGAGCTTTTAGGTCACGCATCTCTTCTTACGACACAGATCTACACGCATGTCCAAAAGCAAAATCTTCAAGACACTGTGAGGATGCATCATCCTCTAGCTTAGTGTTTTGTAATCGTAAAACTATCTTTTACTACATCATTATCAGTTAGAAATTTTTCACTTAATGTTGTCGGTGTAATCTCTAAAATAACAGAACCAGAAGCTGAGTAGCCAATAGGAAGCTCAGGTATGTTAAAAGTTCCGCTGTCTGCTTTTGAACCTGAGCCATCGACGATATAAATTACTCCGCTATTTGGAGTTTTAGCCAAAGATTTTGTATAGGTATGAAGATCTGGTTGCTTTACATGTAAGGCCTCATCAAACCTTTTACTCATCCCCGTATGATTTGCCATAAGTCTGCTTCTTTCATACACATGTGAGTGTCCAGAGATGACCAAATCCACATCATATTTATCAAAAATTGGTGTAAAGTTTTCTCTCATCTCTTTCATACGACCGCCGCTGTCTTTAGGATTATTTGATTTATGTGAGCCATCTGTGTATGGAGGATGATGAAAAGCAACGATAGTCCAGTTCTTTTTGTTTTGAGCTAAATCTTTTGCAAGCCACTGCGCCATTTTTCCATTGGCACTTCTATCTTCAGTTTCACTATCAAGCATCACAAGGTGAAAATTCGCTTCATCAACAGAGTAATATTTTTCACTTTCACTCGGTATCCCACCACTTTCTCCTTTTGTAGGAAAGTCAAAGATATCGTAAAAAGCCCAACGCCTAGCATCATGATTACCGATAACTGCCCAGATATTTTTTTGTTTGATAAGCTCTTTATAGGGATCAAAAAGGTCTTTATTGTATTGTTTTTGTGTTCCGCTTGTGTAGGCATTATCGCCTAACAGAAGCCAAAGATCTATCTTGGAGAGGTTATTGTCTACATAAGAGAGCATTGCACGGTAAACATTTCTTTGTTTTGTCGAATCTTCTCCCGTATCACCAACAATCCAAAGACGCTCTAAGTCCTTTTTGGTGTTAAGGGTACAAAAGACTCTGTTTGTGTTATCGATGTTAAGCGAAGTTGCATTGACTTTATAGTTATAACAAGTGTCCGGTTTGAGTCCAGTGAGTGTTAAAGAGTGGTATCTATCTGCCTTTTTTTCGCTTACATGGTAAGTATCGGCATAATCAATACTTCCTATTTCAGCCTTTGGTGTCTGCCATTTGAGCGTTATAGTATTTTGTGTTTGCATTTGAAGATAGGGCTGTCTTGGTAAAAATACGTAACTGTCATAAGCAACAAGAAAAAATCTTCCAACTCCATATAGTATGGCAAATATAAATAATGCGAGAGCTATTCTTTTGGCAATTTTCATCTGATTTTTTCCTTTAGTTTTGAGTACATGTAAAGAGTAGAGAGTGTTCCAAGGAGTGCTCCAGCGGTGATATCACTTAAGAAATGATCGCTTGCCATGATTCTTCCACTGACAAATAAGATAGCGAGCGAAAGCCATAGTATTTTATGTTGTGGAAAAAGTAATATAAGATAAACTGCCGCTGTAAAAAGGGTTGTTGAGTGACCTGATGGAAAAGATGTGTACGTCGTGGCGGCATCTACAATAGTTGTAATGTGAGTTTTGAACTTTTCTACGATTCCCATATCGAAGTTTTGAAAAAGTAAAAATCCATACTCATCGCCACCGTTACGAAGTCCCCAAGGGCGAATTCTGCCAAATAAGTTTTTTAAGATTAGACTGAGTAAACCAGAAAAAATATTGATGTATAGTAAAAATAAAAAACGCTGAACATAGAGTTCATTTTTTTTGATAAATTTGAAAATAACAAAGCCAATAATAGCGGTAGCGAAATACCAGTTTGATTCTCCAAAGAGGCTTAGAAAATCTCCAAAAGACTCATATGTCGATGCATTTGCTAAAAAATACTCAGCGATTGGTCTATCAAGATAAAAGTAAGAAAATATTATAAAAGAGATAACTGCCATAATAGAAAAAGCATATTGTTTTTGCGAAAAATTCATTTAATTCCTTGAAAGTTCTTACATGTAAGCAAATTTATTGTGTTGACTTTATGATTATTCAGTGTGATATCAAAGCTTTTATTTTCGTTAATAGAATCACATTTCATATAACTAGCCATATTTTTATGAAAGAAATGGGTGTCTATGATAATGAGGTCTTTGCCAAGTGGCGAGCCTTTTTGCCAAAGATCGAATTGATCATATCTGTCATCGATAAGAAAAACAGTACTTTTATACGGATGATTGTAAAACATTGCTCTTGAAGCCAATGTCCAGTTCATGACAGCCAAAGCCTCTTTTCTATCATCTTTGATAAGAGAGTTTGCCTCTTTCATTATCGTGTCCCAGCCGTAAATATCGCGATGCAATGACTGATAATCAGGTTGGGGAATAAACTTGAAACCGAGTTCAGCGTAAGCGAGTAATGACACTATTAAGCCAAAACCAATGCTACCATGTAAGGCTTTTTTATACCCTTTACTTAACTCTAAAATGTAGTAAGTTCCAATTGGAATAAATAGCAGATAAAAAAGTGCGCTCCAGTGAGGTAGGGCAGGTTTGAAAAGTGAAGCGTAGGTAAAAAACGTAATGAGTACAAGTCCGAAAAGTCCAGATAAAAAGAGGGTATCGTTTTTACTTTTTAAAGCCTTATAAAGTCCATAAAATGCGACAGGGAAAAGAAGTGGATTATAAGCTCCAAACTGTGCACCGATGGAGCTTATGATAGAACTCCAACTGATATGTTTTGCTCCTACAACATGGTCACTTTGGTAGGTAAAACTTATCCAATGATGTAAGATATTCCAGTAAATAACTGGTGAGATAAAAAGGAGTGCAATAAGAATAGCAGGGATTAGTTTGATAGAAAAAAGCAAATCCCATCTTTTTTTGATGATGACATAGAGCAGGACAGGCACGACAAATAAAACAGCTGTATATTTTGCAAGCCCGCCAATTCCAAGTAAAACAGCTAAAAAAATCCAATTTTTGAGTGAAGCATTTTGTTCTATTTTTAGCACTGTCCAAATAATTGGGATAACGAGTAAGAAAAGAAAGGTGTCTGGTAAAAGCATAATAAAAAGAGCATTAAATAAAAATGACGCATGCAAAGCCAAGACTGCGATAAAAGCTGTTTTGGAGTTTTTATCTATGTCGTAGATAAGTTGATAGACAAATAGTGAAGTGAAAAATCCTATGACTATCGCACCAAAACGCGCGCCAAATTCATTGACTCCAAAGATAGATGTAAAAAAAGCATCTGTCCAACCCACAAGCGGTGGATGGTCAAAATAACTCCAGTCGAGATGGATACCATATAAAACGTAATGCGCTTCATCAACTCCAAGCCCTACATGTAAGGACAAAATGAGCCGTATAATGGCTACAAATGTGATGAAAAGAAGAAGCGGACGATGCTCTTTAGTGAGAAAGTGCATCGAGTTTAAATTTAAGCGTGTTAAACACCCAGTCGGGTGTGATAACTTGGATACATTGATTGTCTGTACAAGGGGTTTTTCTATGGTTTGAAGCGCTCACACAAGGGCTACATGCCATTCCTGCAAAGATAGGCGTTGTTGGTCCAAGTGAGCCGTAAAGAGCCGGAGTTTCAGGGCCAAAAATAACGAAAGTATGCATATCTGTGATGGAAGCAAAATGCGCTGGACCTGAGTCATTGGTCAACATAAAAGCGCTTAGTGAGTAAAGTGTCGGAAGCTGTAAAAATTTCACGCCACTAGCAAAGTTGATACATCTTTTATCATTCACACAATCAGCTAAAAGTTGCGCGCCCTCAAACTCAGCAGGTGCACCCGTGAGAAGAACAATCGCTTTGTTGTTGTATGAAAGAATCTTGTTGATCACTTCGCAATAATTTTTTCTATCCCATCTGCGTTGAGGAAGCAAGTCTGAGGCGTTAGAATTGACTAAAATAACAGGATTGATATTTGGATCAAACCCCTCATATTTTGAAGCGATGATATTTAAGACTTCTTTTTCATCGGCTGGATCTATTACGGCTTTTGCTATTTGGATTTCGCTATCAGGAATGACGCGTTTTGTGTATGGAATCTCTTCGTTTGGATTGAGGAGTGCATCCACAAGCGCTACAAAACTTTTTGCAATATGTTGGTGTGGATTGTAGGCTACTTTCTTCGTTAAAAAATCTCCGCGGTAAAGTCCTTCGTTATGGAAGCTATGAAATCCGACACGATTTTTTGCACCACTTACGAAAGATAAAAGTGCAGTAACGCGTGAGAAAAGTTCTAGATCAATTGTAGAATCGATCTTCATTTTTCTACACCAGAAAATAAATTTGAAGGCACTTACGATTAACGAGCCGATAGAACTCTCATCGAGCATATAAATGTTTTCGCTTTTTACGGTGCCAAGAAGGTCAAGACTAATCTTGTTTTTACTAAAGATAACAAAGAAAAGTTCACCTTCGATATTTGCTTTGAGCTTTCTCATAGCTGGATCGACGATGATTGCAGATCCCATCTCTGAGAGTTCTATTAAGAGTACATTTTTTGGCTTTACAATTTTAGAAGAACGAAAAATAGTGAAACCTTTATCGAGTACCGTACCGATAAAAGCAAGCGGAATACCTACATAATAATCCACTTTTCGCATCATATCTACATTCATAAATTATCCTATTTTTTGAGTTTTTTTAGTCACGCCATTGATCCAGAAGTATGCTCCTGGAAGGGCGCTGATGATGAGTAATATCCCATAAAGGATAGAAATCGCCAAAATTTTGGTTTTATCTTCATACACAAGCATCAATATCCCAACCATCGCACCCTCGCGAATTCCCCATCCAGCAAGTGAAAGAGGGACAATCATGAGTAAAAATACAGGCGGAATAGCGATAAGAAAAGTCTGAAAATTCAGTTTCACATCGATGCTTAGTGCAATAGCGTAGATCGCCATAACGGTAAGCAAATGTACAGTCACAGAGATAGCAATATGCTTGAGTAAAACTTTTTTATCAGCGTATAAAGTATTGAGTCTGTTTGCAAGTCTGTGAAAAAGGTTTAAAAATTTATAGTTTTGTAAAAAAGCTATTTTGTTGAGAAAAAAGAGCAAAGAAAAACCGACAATCCCAGAAAAAGAGATAAAAATAATAAGATAAGAAAAATCTGCTTGAAATGTTCCGAAGAAGAAGATACTCGAAATCAGGTTCAGTACCAAAAGTCCTACAAGTCCGACGACTCTATCAACAAAAACTCCATAAAAAGCCTCTTTTTTTTCATAGCCGAGTGCTGTAAGATCCAAAACGCGAACAGCATCTCCGCCGATGCTGCTTGGCAAGACTTGATTGAAAAAACTGCCTTTAAAATAACTCTGGACATAAAATGAGAGAGGTTCGTTAAATACGAGGAGTTTACTGATAGCTCTCCAACGGTAAGCGGCAAGATAAGTACTTCCAAGTTGAAGCAAAAGGGCAGCTAAGATATCGCCGCCATGGCTTTTTGCAAGAACAGCGACAAGGGCATAAAAATCTATATATTGAAACAGATAGTAGAAAATTGCAGCGGTAATAAGCAGCTTTAAAATATTTTTCATTAACAACCAAAATCTAAAATGAGGGATATTCTATCTAAAAAACTGTTAATTATTATGGATTGGATCTGTAAGACGGTAGATATAAAAGCTTTTTGTCGTATTACGTCCGCTTTGCACTGTAAGTGTGTTAAGTAGTTCAACACTTTTATATATAGTTTTTAGATAACTCAGATCCTCTGCATCTCTTGCTAAAAAAAGTCCATTTTTAAGATAATCTTTTTTTCTCCACATATCATATTGGCTGTATCTCGTTGGGTACGCAACATCGCTCTCAGGGTGATTTGGAAGATAATATTTCAAATAAGCTGCCATCGTGAGGTGGTCGCTGTAAAAGCTGTCTCCCTCTTGTGCGTATGTTGCCAAAAGTTGCACCGCTTCTTTATTTCCATACATTCTTTCTTGAATATATGGTAGATAAAATAAAAATGCGATTCTCGCTGCGATGGTCAATAAAAGAGCAATGCCAAGTCCCCAAATAAATGTTTTTTTGAGTTCATATCTTGTGATGAGGATGGCTAAAAGAACAGTTCCTCCAATGTATGCTGGAGCTGTATAATTGAGCATCATTCGAGAATAAAAACTTTTGTAAAAGAAGAAAAGCAGAGTAACAGCAACACTCAAAGTAATAAAAAAGAGTTTGTTATCTTTAAAATAAAGCTTATCTTTGATCAAAAAGAAGAAAAGTAAAGCCGTAAATACAGGTGAATAAATTCCAAATTGTCCGCCGAAAAACTCGAAAAAAAGATGCGGATAAAGCTTTCCATCTTCACTTGCTCCATGCGCTAATTGAAACATAAAACTAATCCACTCATGCTGGTAATTCCAAAAGATCATCGGTGAAGCTACAAGAAGTGAGAGTAGCATTGTGGCGTACATGTAAGGATTTAAAAAGAGATCACGTCTTTTTAAAATGACAAATAACAGTACACCAACAATGTATAAAACCGCTGTATATTTACTAAGCATCATGAAGCCTAAGAAGAGCCCAGTGAGAAGAAAATCTTTTTTTTCACCTATAAAAATTGCTCGGTAAGTGTAGTATAAAGTGATAGTCCAAAAAAGTGAAAGAGGCGAATCGGGTGTTGTCATTATAAATCCGGCATTTGTAAGTGCGACAGATAAGAAAATTAAAACACTGTTGAGAGCTGTTTTTTCATCAGAGATGAGTTTGGTAAGTTTGAAGATATAAAGCGCGGAGATACTCATACTAAATACGTTTACAAGTCGTACACCCCATTCACTTTGAGATATAAAATTTGTGAGATAAATCATAAATGCAATCATCGGAGGATGATCATAATATCCCATTTGAATATGCTTACTCCACATCCAATAATATGCTTCATCGCCATGTAAAGGTAAAAAAGCATTATATATCGTGCTGAAAATTGCTAAGAAAAGTATCAGAAGATAAGCTGAAGAAGTTGGATTTTTGTATAAAGTTTTGAGCATATTTTTTTATTCCATAGATGGTTAAATTTTTGAAATTATACTTAAAAATCGGTTGATTAATAAATCTGCTAAGTAAGTTTGTGGTATCATAAGTCAAAAAAAAACACTTAACAAGACTGCAGAGACTTAATGATCAAAATTATTCTATTTATTACTTTTCTTATAACATCTGTGTATGGCGCAAGCGGTGAAATCCCGACCATGAATCTCTCACTCTCCGCACCAGACACTCCCCAACAGCTTGTAAGCTCACTGAATGTTTTGGTTGCTTTAACTATTCTCTTTTTGGCCCCGAGTCTTGTTCTTGTGATGACCACTTTTACAAGATTTGTTATCGTTTTTGGTTTTTTACGCCAAGCGCTTGGAACACAACAAGTTCCACCGACTCAGTTGATGGTTATGCTTGCTATGATCCTTACTTATTTTGTGATGGAGCCTATTGGTCAGCAGTCATATAACGAAGGCATAAAGCCTTATATCGCAAAACAGATAAGTTATGAAGAGGCATTTGATAAATCAACAAAGCCTTTTAAAAGCTTTATGATTCGTAATACTAGAGAAAAAGATTTGGCTCTTTTTGTGCGTATTCGCCATTTGGAAAATCCTAAAAATATTGATGCCGTCCCTTTGTCTGTCGTGATTCCTGCCTTTGTTATTAGTGAGCTCAAAACATCTTTTGAGATAGGCTTCTTGATCTTCTTGCCGTTTTTGATTATCGATATGGTTGTCGCCTCCATCCTTATGTCAATGGGTATGATGATGCTTCCTCCTGTAATGATTTCTTTGCCCTTTAAGATACTTGTTTTTGTACTCATAGACGGGTGGAATCTGCTCATCGGAAATCTGATAGCCAGTGTAAAATAGGAGAAGTTTTTTTTGAATTGTAAGTATTTTGGTGAATGTGGAAGTTGTAGAAATTATGAAAACGGCTATGAGGCTCAGCTTTTAAAAAAGCTTGATCTTAATGCTATGCGTTTTAAAGACCTTTATAATGCTGATTTTGATATTTGTAGATCGCCAGAGAGTGGTTATAGAGCAAGAGCAGAGTTTAAAGTCTGGCATATTGGTGATGTTATTCATTATGCTATGAATGCCCTAGAATATAAGGGCGCAGTAATCATTGAAGAGTGCCCTCAGGTCAATGAACATATTTTTGCATTGATGCCAAAACTTTTAAAAGAGATAGATGATGCTCGGATTGGTCATAAGCTTTTTGGTGCGGATTTTCTCTCTTCATCAAGCGGAGAGATCGCAGTTTCGCTTTTGTATCACAAACAATTAGATGCTCTATGGGAAGAAAAAGCCAAAGAGATCGCGCAAAAACTTGGCATATCTATCATCGGAAGAAGCCGAAAACAAAAGCTTGTTGTGGGTCAGGATTATGTCACAGAAACCTTACATGTAAGAGATGTCGATTATAAGTTTATGCAGATTGAAAACAGTTTTACTCAGCCAAATCCAAGAGTCAATGAGCAGATGATAGCGTGGGCATTGGAGCAGTTTGAAGATGCAAGCGGCGATTTACTTGAGCTTTACTGCGGAGCGGGTAATTTTACAATTCCTTTTGCTTCAAAGTTTGACAAGGTCTTGGCAACAGAGATATCCAAATCCTCTATAACTGCGGCAAAAAATAATATGGAATTAAACGATGTCGCAAATATCGAATTTGTTAGAATGAGTGCAGAGGAGTTTGTTCAAGCGCTTGATGGTGTGCGAGAGTTTCGCCGTATGGGAGAGATAGATATCACCTCTTATGCACTTAAAAATATCTTTGTAGATCCGCCGCGTGCAGGAATGGACGCCGAGTCTTGTGCGTTTGTGGCACGTCATGATACTATTTTGTATATTTCTTGTAATCCTGAAACTTTGCATAGAGATTTAGAACTTTTAACACAAACGCATAAAATAGAGAAAATGGCCCTTTTTGACCAGTTTCCCTATACAAACCATGTAGAGATGGGCGTGAAATTAGTTAGACTATAGGTTCTTGATTTATAGTTTTAAAAAATAGCATCTCCTGCTCTCTGAGCAGACGTATCATATTGATCGAACCGCTCACACCCGTAGGATCTCCAGCTGTGAGAATATAACTTTTTTTCAAATTTAAAATCCCGCTTTCTAAACCCTTATTTATAACTCTGCTCAAAGATTGTCCAAGTGAACCTTTTTCTACAAAAAACACAGGTATCACGCCCCAAGAGAGTGTTAATTGAGATCTTCTTATGCCATCGTGCGTTATGGCATAGATTGGCATACTTGGTCGATATTTTGCCAGCTTTCTTGCAGAACTTCCAGAGTTTGTCAAAGAGAGGATTCCGCTTACATGCAAGTCTCGACCCAGCCTTACAGCTGATTCGTCTATGGCATTTGTGACATCATCTTTGTATATGTGCGAAAAATTATAATAAGGATAGAGTTTTTCGGTCTGGACAATAGTTTCAAACATTGTTTTCACAGCGAGAACTGGATAATCTCCTACCGCACTCTCTTCTGAAAGCATTACGGCATCTGTACCATCGAGCACAGCATTGGCAATATCGCTTATCTCTGCACGCGTCGCTCTTGGCGAATTTGTCATAGAAAGAAGCATTTGTGTGGCGGTGATAACGGGTTTTGATGCGGCATTTGCTTTTTGGATCAGCATCTTTTGGATATTTGGAACTTCGTAGTAGGGCACTTCGATACCAAGATCACCACGCGCAACCATAATGCCATCGGAGATTTCCAAAATAGCATCTATATTTTCAACCGCATCAAACTTCTCTATTTTTGCGATGAGCATCTGTTTGCCGCCAAGATTTTTGACGATCATTCTAGCTTTGAGCATATCTTGTTCGTTTTGCACAAAAGAGATCGCCATAAAATCAACACCATTTTGAACACCCCACTGCATATCATCTTTGTCTTTTTGTGTGAGAATATCTACGTCCAATCTTGTGTTTGGAAAATTTATCCCTTTTTTTGATGAGAGAATACCGTCATTTTCGACGAGAACAGTAACCTCATTTTCATTACATGTAAGTACTTTTGTGCGGATAATACCATCATAAAGGTAGATGTAATCATCTACATGTAAGCGAGAAAGTATCTCGGGATAGTTGATACTGACTTCATAGCTGTTTTCATCTTTTCGTCTACCGAGGATATCTTTTTTGCAAAACGTAACTATGTCATTTTCTTTGAGTTCAAAGCTCTCTTGCAATTCGCCGATGCGAATCTTAGGGCCGCTAATATCTTGTAAAATGCCGACAATAAGACCAGTTTGTTTTGAAGCTTCTCGTATGTTTTTTAAGATTTGTGAGTGGTATGCATAAGTTCCATGACTGAAGTTAAGTCTAAAAACATTCACTCCAGCATGGATAAGTTCAGTGATCTTTTGCAAACTCTCAGACGCAGGTCCGAGAGTCGCGATAATTTTTGTGCGTTTTTTCAAACTACTTGTTACCTACAAAGACACACATATCAACTAAACGGCTTGAGTAACCCCATTCGTTGTCATACCATGCAAGCACTTTTACAGTTTTTCCATCTACAACACTTGTCATATCTGGGATGTAAGTTGAGCTATAAGTTGAGCCTATAAAGTCACTAGAAACTCTTTTATCAGTGTCTATTTCGATAAGACCTGCAAAGTTTGTTTGTGCCGCTAGTTCAAATGCCGCATTTACTTCCTCTTTTGTGACATCTTTTTTAAGATTGACAGTCAAATCCACAACTGAAACATCTGGAGTTGGAACACGCATTGCGTAACCGTTGAGTTTGCCTTTAAGCTGTGGCATAACTAAGCCGATAGCTTTTGCAGCGCCTGTTGTTGTCGGGATCATATTGATCGCTGCGGCTCTTGCGCGACGCACATCACTACTGTGTTTTACATCCAAAATATTTTGGTCATTTGTATATGAGTGAATCGTAGTCATCAAACCATTTTCGATTCCAAATGCATCATCAAGCACTTTACAAATAGGAGCTAGACAGTTTGTTGTACAGCTTGCATTTGAGATAATTGCTTCGCCTTTGTACTTATTTGTGTTGATGTTTAAAACGTAAGTCGGAGTATCATCTTTTGCAGGAGCGCTCATAACGACTTTTTTAACACCATTTTTTAAGTAAGCTTGTGCTTTTTCAGTTGTCAAAAATGCACCAGTACACTCGATGACAACTTCTGCACCAGCTTGTCCAAAATCTAACTCTTTTGGATCACGCGTTGAAAATAATGCTATTTTTTTGCCATCGATCATAATTGTTTTGTCATCGATCACTTTTGCGTCTATACCTGTGTGTACACTGTCATATTTAAAAAGGTATTCAAGCATTTTTGGCTCAGCTGTTGTGTTGATTGCTACTAACTCTATATCATCACGCTTTGCGATTATCTTTGCTACTATGATGCCTATACGGCCTGTTCCGTTGATTGCTGCTTTAATTGCCATGATTATCCTTTTTATTTGTTTACAACTTTACCCGTATTTTATAACAATTCCATAACATATAAAATAAATATACATTATTTTTTAAACAGTATCTAGTCTGTTGAGGCTAATTTGGTATAATCACATATATAATTTTTAGGATTTCATAAAAATCTTTGACAAACGAGGCAACAATGTATATTTATATAGGTTCTTTTATTGTAATTACGGCTCTTATGCTTTATGTCATGCGTCCAAAAATCACGACGATAGTACAAACTAAGAGAGAAAAAAGAGAAGAGATAATTGATGGCTATAAAAAGCAATTAAGAGAAGTCCTTGAAGTAATTCAAGATAATGATGAAAAAACTGCAAAAAAGGTTGCTTTGCTAAAGAAGTTTAGTGATGAACTAGCATCAAATATTTTCTTTGATGGCAATGAGATTCATGAGATCATTTTGGAACTTTCAAAAGAGGACTAAAAATGGCAGCAGTCATAGAACTGACAGATAAAAATTACACATCGTTTATAGAGAAAACAGATGCAGTCGTCTTTATAGACTTTTATAGCAATTCATGCGCTCCATGTCAAACACTTCTCTCGTTTTTACCAACTATCGCGGAACATTACAAAGATGAAGATGTCATCATAGCCAAAGTAAATTCGCCACTCAATCCAAAATTATCAGCAAAATTCATGGTAAGAAGCGTTCCTTTAACCGTAGTTGTGGGAAAAGACAAGATGGTGAAAAATGCCGAAGTAGGGCTCTTAAACATTGACGGCTACTTTAAGATGATAGATAAAGAACTAGGCAAAAAGAAAGGGTTCTTTTCTCGGTTTTTTGGGTGATGGAATTATTTTGAACAATAGCATATATGAATATAGTGAAGTTACGGATGAAAAGTTAAGAGAGTACATAATAGCTACACCGCAACTGCATAAATATTTCAAACTCGATTGGGATATTTTAAAGACTCGGCAGTATTGTGGGATACTCAACTTTGAAGGTCAAGATATTTATCTGCTTCCAAAGATAGTCGACAAAAATGATACAACGAACTTGAATGTCTTTATCTATATGTTGCGATATGCGTATGATATCAAACTTGAAAATGAAGATATCGCATCGTGTAAAAATGAAAAGCACAATATATTAGAAGTTTTTATACAGCTTTTTGCACAAAGGCTGTTTAAAGAGTTTGGACGCGGCGTGTATAAAGAGTACATCACCGAGCAAGATAACTTGACAACGCTAAGAGGAAAATACCTCATAAATGAAAACCTCAAATATAATTTTATAAAAAACAAAATCTATTGCGAATATGATGAATTTAGTATGAACAACACGCTAAATCAATTTTTTCTCTTTGCTTTAAAATCTTTGCTTCCATATACCAAAAATAAAAAGCTCTTAAAACAGTGCGAACTTGTGCTTGATGAGGTGGAATATAAAAGCTTTGATATAAATTATCTAGCTATCCATTTTCATAGACTCAATGTTAGATTTAAAGAGAGCTTTGAGTTTGCGCTTTTACTGCTAAACAAATCAATTCCGCTCTTTGCAAAAGATAAAAAAAGTTTTGCTTTTTTGTTTGACATGAATGAGTTGTTTGAGAAGTTTATAGGGAAGATTTTTAAAGAGTTAGACTCAAGTACAAAACTCCAAAATCAGAAAAACTTTGGCAATTTACAGTTAAAACTAGACATAATAACATCCAACATGATAATAGATACAAAGTATAAGATTTTAAAAAGCAGGGATGATTTAGCGACTAATGATAAGTATCAGATGTTTGTTTATGGCACTAATTTTGGCATAAAAAATACGATGCTTTTGTATCCTAAGCATTTAGAGCATTTTGATTATGAGATGAGTTTAGGCAAAAATGAGAGGGAAATTGGGTTGAAGATTCGGAGTATTGATTTAGGATGTGAGAGTTGTGGGTATAGTGCGTTTATTGGAGAAATTAAAAAAAGGCTGGAAAATATAAATGGATAAAGAGCTAGAAAAAATATATGATGAAATAGTTAACAACCTACACACAAAGGAAGATACAAAATATCATGTACTAGAAACTATTGAGGGTAAAAAATTTAAATTAATTAGAAGTTCATTAAATAATATTGTAGTGATACCATTTACTGATATTTCTACACCTATGACAATATCCAAGTATGAAGTTGGTTTATTTTTAGATAAAGGCAAAGGAAATTATGATTCTTATACAAAAATGATTTTACCTTATCTTCGTGGAGAAAAAAATATGCATGATATACCAGTTGTAGAAAACAATGCATATGTACATGTGAATCATAAAGAAGAACTAATTAGTAATTGCAAAGTCAAAAACATAATCCTCTACGGAGCTCCGGGAGTCGGAAAAACTCACAATTATCAAAACTTAATCTCTATGATAGAAGAGAGTAAAAGCCAAAATGAGATTTTTGATATTATCTCAAAAAACAATAAAGTCAGTTTAGATAATGATATTTTTGAAACTATAAAAAAAGAGAAAAGAGTTGAGTTTGTGACCTTTCATCAAAGTTACTCTTATGAGGATTTTATTGAGGGTTTTAGACCAAATGAAAGCGGAGATATTGAACTTAGAGATGGGATATTTAAACGCTTATGTGCAGAAGCATTAATGCAAAAAAATAAAAACTTCTACATAGTAATAGACGAAATAAACAGAGGAAATATCTCTAAAATCTTTGGAGAGTTGATAACGCTCATAGAAGAGGATAAAAGAGATATTTATGAAGTAACGCTTCCATACTCAAAAGAAAAGTTTAAAGTACCATCAAACCTCTACATCATCGCCACCATGAACTTAACTGACAAATCAATAGCGACTATAGATATAGCATTAAGACGAAGATTTACATTTTTGAAGATGAAACCAAATGAGAGTTTAATCCTACATGTAAGAGCAAAAGAGTTGTTTAATACGTTAAATAGTTTTATTAAAGAAAAACTTAGTGAAGATTACATGTTGGGGCATAGCTATTTTATGAATATAAACGATGATGAAGATTTAGAGTTTGTAAAAGAGTACAAGATAAGACCGCTTTTAGAAGAGTATTTTTATGCAGATGATGAAAACTTTAAAAAAGCAGAAGAGATGTTAACTAATTCAAAAGGAAAAACAAATGAGTGAAGCAGAAAAAAATAGGAACGATCTTTTACATGGGATTAAGTTGCAGGAAATTATGGAGAGTTTGGTGGATCATTTTGGATTTGAAGAGTTAAGCCGTCGCATAAATGTTCGCTGTTTTTTGATAAACCCGACTATCAGTTCATGTCTAAAATTTTTGAGAAAAACACCTTGGGCGAGAACGAAAGTGGAAGAGTTGTATGTCAGAACTTTTAAAAAGTAGGCAGGTGAAGATAATAAAGACGAAAATTTGAATCAATATGATTGATGAAAAAAAGTATAGTTAAAGCATAACTGTTCTATTCTTGGATATAGTATTTTTATATCAAAAAAGGATAGCCCATGAAAAACGAGAACTTGTCGGAGTTGTTTAAAGTAAGTGCCCCAAAAGGTGCTATGTCAAGGCGTAAGGCTCTTAAGTTGATTGCTATTTCCCCTGTTGCTGCGACGGTTCTTGCATCTATGGGAAGTGGAAGTGTTACAGATGCCCAAGCAGTTGACGTCAAGGGTAAAATTCTTATAGTCGGTGGTGGAAGCGGCGCTATCATGACGCTTGCAAGATTAAACAGATCGATCTCAAATCCTGATATAACTATCATTGCTCCAAATGAAACGCATCTTTATCAACCGGGACAGGTTTTTGTAGCTGCGGGACTTATGAAGCAGGAAGATCTACAAAAACCAAATAAAGATTTTATAGCAAGCAATGTAAACTGGATAAAAGATGAAGTGGCAAGTTTTGATCCTGAGAACAAAAAAGTCACGACTCGTGGGGGTCAAGTGGTTGCTTATGACTTTATGATTGTCGCAACAGGCGTTGTAAACCGTTTTGACAAGATTAAGGGATTAAAAGAGGAAGATATTGGAACAAACGGGATCACAAGTGTTTACTTAAGCGACCTTGAAAAAGGTACATCTCGCGGAGCTACTGCTACATGGGATTGGTACAATGATCTAAAAGCAGCGGCAAAAATTAAAAGACCGACAGTTCTCTACACACAACCCGATTCTCCTATAAAATGCGGCGGCGGACCACAAAAGATGCTTTATCTGAGTGCTGATTATTTAAAAGAAGCTGGGCTTAGTGCCGACTACCATTTTTATACTGGACTTAAAAATCTCTTTCATTTGCCAAAAGTAGATGAAGAACTTACTAAGGTGCAACAAAGTTACGACAAGCTTGAAACAAAATTTTCCCACTTTTTACGCTCTATAGATGTAAAAGCGAAAGAAGCTACCTTTATTCATGCGTATGAAAAAGAGGTGATAGATCCAGATTTCGGTGATAAATCAATGCAAAGTTTTGCTGATGAGGTTGTCGTAAAATACGATTTTATCCATATTGTACCTCCTATGACACCGCCTGATGCTCTTATGAAGTCAAATCTTCTTAATGACAAAGGGCTTGATGTAGATAAAAATACGCTTCAACACAACAAATACAAAAATATCTTCGGTATCGGCGATGTCTGTGGTATACCTATGGGAAAAACGGGTGGAACAGCTCGTCATCAAGCACCAGTCGTAGTTGGAAATCTTTTAGCAGTGATGCAGGGCAAAGAGCTTAAAGAAAATTTTGACGGTTATACTGTGTGTCCGCTCAAAACGCAGTACGGAAAGATTTTAATGGCAGAGTTTAACTACGAAGGACCAAAACCAACCATCCCATTTTTAGACTATTGGAAACCTCGTTGGATGTGGTGGGAGTTTGATCGATATATGTTAGAGTTGATGTATTGGCATTTGATGCTTCGAGGACTTTTCTAGAAATTATTTTTATTCGTCTTGAGCGAGGCAAGCTTTACATGTAAGCCTCTTTGCGGTAAAATTGCGTAAATTTTTTAAAATCAGGGTGATAATATGGCAACAATCGGTATGAGCGATATCAAGAAAAATGTGCGTTTGGAAATCTCTGACGTGCCTTATAAAGTAGTTGAATTTCAACACGTTAAACCAGGCAAGGGCGCGGCATTTGTTCGTATGAAAGTGAAAAGCTTTATGAATGGTAAAGTTATCGAGAAAACTGTTCATGCAGGTGATAAATTTGAAGTTCCTATAATTGAATACAAGACTATGCAGTATCTTTATGATGATGGCGAAATGCTTCAGTTTATGGATAACGATACTTACGATCAAATCGGTTTGACGTATGAGCAGTGTGATGACGCTATGAAATGGTTGAAAGACGGGATTAACGTAGATATGATTTTTTATAAAAATGATGCTATCTCTGTAAGTGCTCCTGAAACTATGGAACTTCTTATCACTGACACGCCTCCAAACTTCAAAGGTGATACATCAAGTGGAAGTAGAAAGCCTGCAACTTTAGAGACTGGTGCGGTTGTTCAAGTTCCTTACCATATTTTAGAGGGTGACACTATCAAAGTAAACACTGTTGATGGCGAGTATCTAGAAAAAGTAAAATAATCTTTTTAAGGGAGATCTGATGGCCGTAGTTTTAGTAGCTTTAGCAACTGGTTTTGAAGAGATCGAAGCTGTCTCTATCATCGACACTGTAAGACGTTCAGGTATAGAGGTGATCATCGCTTCTGTGGACACAGATGGTGAAGTTTGTGGAGCTCACGGTATCACGATCAAAACTGACAAAAGTATCAACGATGTTACTGCGGATATGATCGATATGATCGTACTTCCCGGCGGTTGGGGTGGTACAAAAATCCTAGCAGAACATGAAAAAGTACAGTCACTCTTAAAAGAGATGGATATTAAAGGCAAACATATCGGCGCAATCTGTGCGGCTCCGTTTGCGCTTGACAAAGCAGGTGTCTTAAAAGAGAAATATACGTGTTATCCATCTGTAGAAGAACAAATAGGTAATAACGGTTATGATGCAACAAAAAAAGTTATAAGCGATAAAAATATTCTTACTTCACGAGGCCCTGCGACTGCCATCTGTTTTGGACTTGAAATCGTCAAGATTCTTGTCGGTGAAGAGATAAAACAAAATGTCAAAGAAGGGCTTTTAGCCGATTTTTGCTAAAAAATCTTCTTACATGTAAGAGTTTCTTTTCTTATATGTCATATTCTAAAATCTAAACTATAAAATAAAATCTTTTCAAATCCTCCTAGATAAGCCTTCTTCTTGTGTAACTCATCGAAATTTTCACCTGTTTCAAAAAAACAATTGATAAAATTTGCTTATATATCAAAAAGTTATCAAACATTTCAGGAAAAAGCAAAGTTATCTGTTATACAATTCTTGTCTAATCTTCAAAATTACATGGATTTTGGAGTACATAAACGTTACATGTAAATAATATAAAAAAGGATTCAAATGATAAAAAGAGTTTTAGGTGCAGCTTTTGCACTAGCTATGGTTTTAACGATGAGTGGATGTTCAACAATGCATATGGGTTGGACAGCGGTAACAAAGGCACATACTTTAGATGATGGTGCTATGCCAGCGTACGATGCTATGTTTTCAAAAGTTGCTGAGTATGGTGACCCAGCACGTGCGATGATGAAAGAGTGGAAAGTTGATAAAAATGTAAAAGGTGATGATGTAAAAGAATCAATTACTGCACTTGCTGAAGAGTATAATATGCGTTTAACTGGTTATGTGAAAATGTATACTAAAGATGATGCTGCACCAACTGAAGTAAAAGAAGCAAGAATTTGGTCTTTATGTAATCTTACAACTGCAAAAGTGTTCTTGAACTATTCTCGTTACTACGGTGGTTTTATGCCATGTAGAATTATGTATATTCAATACGGAAATGGTGATGCATACCTTATCAGTATGGATATGACACTTGCGATTTATGGTGGGCATACACTTCCAAAAGATATGCTAGACTCTGCTGTCTTAGTTAAAAAAGCTATGGAAGAGATTCCTGCAAGAGCTGCAAAAGGCGATTTCTAATCACCTCTTAATAACTGCCCTTTTTGGGCGGTTCTTCTTCGCCTTCATTTTATTTTACTCATTTTTCAGTACATCTATTTTATAATCTACCGTTATTAAAACTTTTATACAGGCAGGTCATATGAAAAGTATTTTGTTTTTTCTATTTTTTCAATTAATTGCATTTGCAGAAAATCAAACTTTTGTCGATACCCAAACACATCTAGAGTGGGAAGATACAGCGCATGTAGAAGCTGATGAAAAGATACTGAAAATGTCTAAAAGCTACTGTAGTACTCTTGAGTTAGAGGGACATGGTGATTGGCGTATGCCGACGAGAAAAGAACTTTTAAGCATTACAGATATGGTGCAACATCCTACAGTTGCTAGAAAATTCAAATTTGGTACAAAAGGTGAGTATTGGACAGGTGAGGATTATGAAGAAGATGATACTTTAGCTTGGCTTGTATATATGCAGTACGCCCATACTTATACGGATGACAAATGTGAAACTGCACAAGTCAGATGTGTTCGTGACCATCGTTAAGTAAGCTCTGTTTTAAACCTAGATTTTATCTTATCTCACTATAATAAAAAATACTAATCTTTTTTTATAGGCAGTTATTTTGAGCAAAAAACCCGCTTTTACCCATCTTCATCTCCATACAGAATATTCACTCCTTGATGGTGCAAATAAAATATCAAATCTTGTAGAACGTGCCAAAGAACTTGGCATGACTTCCATCGCTATGACAGATCATGGCAATATGTTTGGTGCTATTGATTTTTATCATCAGATGAAAGCCGCAGGTTTAAAACCCATAATCGGGATGGAAGGCTATATCCATAATGGTGAAGAGATAGATGATAAGTCTACAAAACAGCGTTTTCATGTTTGTCTTTTTGCCAAAAATGAGATCGGTTATAAAAATCTCATGTACCTTTCATCTAAAGCATTTATAGAGGGATTTTATTATTTTCCTCGTATCAATAAAAAAGAACTTCGTGAACATAGCGAAGGGCTTATTTGTACCTCTGCATGTCTTCAAGGCGAGGTGAATTGGCATCTAAACTTACAAAATGAACGTAACGTAAAAAATGGTGCTCTTGGATATGAAGGTGCAAAAAAAGCAGCGTTAGAATACAAAGATATGTTTGGCGATGACTTCTACCTAGAGATGATGCGCCATGGCATCGGCGATCAGATGTTTATAGATGAACAAGTTTTACGTCTTGGACGAGAACTAGATATCAAGATAGTCGCAACAAATGACACTCACTATACTTACCCTGGTGATGCTCAGTATCATGAAGCATTTATGTGTATTGGGATGAATAAACTCTACGATGATCCAAAACGTATGCGCCACTCTGTGCATGAGTTTTACCTCAAATCTCCTGAACAGATGGCACGTTTGTTTGCGGACATCCCCGAAGCTTTGGAACATACGCAAGAGATCGTAGAAAAGTGCCAGCTAGAACTTAAACTCGGTGATCCAACTCCTCCAAACTTTAAATTTACGCCTGAATATTCTAAAAATGACGGCTTAACTATAGACAATGCAGAAGATGAACCTTTGCCTAGTGATGCTTCAAAAGATGAAAATAGAGCTTGGAAAAGTGCGTCAGATAAAAATGATGCAGAGTATTTTATCTTTTGTTGTCGCAATGGACTCCAAAAGCGTTTAGTTCATGTGGCACAAGAAAAACATGAAGAGTACAAATCAAGATTAGAGTTTGAGATGGATGTTATCAACTCTATGAAATTTCCGGGATATATGCTAATCGTTTGGGATTTCGTAAAAGTCGCAAAAGAGATGGGCATTGCTGTTGGGCCTGGACGTGGATCTGCGGCTGGAAGTTTGGTCGCATACTCTTTAGAGATCACGGATATTGATCCTATCAAATATGATCTGCTTTTTGAGCGTTTTTTAAATCCTGAACGCGTGAGCATGCCCGATATCGATATGGACTTTATGCAGGCGCGTCGCGGGGAGATCATCGACTATGTGGTGCAAAAATATGGACGAAATCAAGTCGCTCAAATCATCACTTTTGGTTCACTCCTTGCAAAAGGAGTTATCCGAGATGTTGCCAGAGTTCTTGATATGCCACTTTCGCAAGCTGACAAAATGGCAAAACTTATTCCAGATGAGCTTGGAATTACGCTTAACGGTAAGAGTAAGAAAGGCGAGTTTATAGAAGGTGCATACCAAAAAGAGCCAAAACTTGTAGAGATGATAGAAACAGATGCGCAAGTGGCTCGTGTTTGGGAATTTAGTAAAAAACTTGAAGGACTTAAGAGAAACTCTGGGATGCACGCGGCTGGTGTTGTTATCTCAAATGAGGAACTCTGGAAAAAAACACCTATTTATAAACCATCTGGTGAGGATACTTTTGTTACTCAGTATTCACTCAATTACCTAGAAGATGTTGATCTCATTAAATTCGACTTCTTGGGACTTAAAACTCTCGATGTTATTGATAATGCGATCAAACTCATTAAGTTTCGATATGACAAAGAGATCGACTGGCATGCGATAGATGAAAATGACCAAAAAGTGTATGATGTTATTCGCGGCGGTGATACTATTGGGATGTTTCAGATAGAGTCATCAGGTATGCAGGATTTGAACAAACGTCTCAAACCTGATAGCTTTGAGGATTTAGTTGCGGTTTTGGCACTTTACCGTCCAGGACCGATGGAGTCGGGGATGCTTGACAGTTTTATCGAGCGTAAACATGGACGTGAAGCTATCGCTTATACTTTTGATACGATGGAACCGATCCTTAAAAACACTTACGGGGTCATCGTCTACCAAGAACAGGTCATGCAGATTGTTCAGACTATTGGTGGTTTTTCTCTTGGATATTCTGACATTATCCGCCGTGCGATGGGTAAGAAAAAAGATATGTCTGTTTATAACGATGAGTTTGCAAGCGGTGCGGCAAAGCAGGGATATGACTATAAAAGAGCTTCTGAACTCTTTGATCTGATAGAAAAGTTTGCGGGATATGGTTTTAATAAATCTCACTCAGCAGCTTACGCGATGATCACGTTTCAGACTGCGTGGCTTAAAACTTACTATCCAAATGAGTTTATGGCAGCATTACTTACAAGTGAGAAAGACAATACAGATAAAGTCGTGAAGTACATCGATGAAGTAAAACATATGGGAATCACGCTCTCACCTCCAGATATTAATCATTCTCAGTTGGAATTTTCAGCAATAACAAAAGATGATCAAGATGTTATTCTCTTTGGACTTGGCGCTATCAAAGGTGTAGGAAGTGCAGCGGTTGTTACGATACTTGAAGTGATTCGAGAGGGCGGAGAGTTCACCACGATGGAGGATTTCGTTAACCGAATCGAGCCTCAAAAGGTAAACAAACGTGTTATAGAATCTGTTATAAAAGCGGGCGGATTTGACAGTTTTGGATTTTCAAGAAAAGCACTATTAGACCAAATAGACTTGCTTGTTGAGACTGCAAAAAAAGCGAGTGATGCAAAGAAAAATGCGATGGGAAGCCTTTTTGGAGATGATGCTGAGATCACAGAGGTGAGACTTGAACTCAAAAATTCCAGTGAATATGAACTCAAAGAGATTTTAGAGTTTGAAAAAAATACTCTTGGATTTTATGTTTCAGGACATCCTCTTGATTCTTATCGCCAAGAGATGGATGAGCTTACGTATTCTCTCTCTTCAGAAATTGAAAATATCGGTGATAGCTCGACGGCGATTTTTATTGGAAAAGTTGAAGAGATACAAAAAAAAGTCTCTAAAAAAGGAAATGCTTTTGGCATCGTCACATTGATGGACTTTCATGGCAATATCGAGATGATGCTTTTTTCCGATAAGCTCGAAGAACTACAGACGATGAACCTTGATGAACCAGTCGCTTTTAAAGTCAAAGTAACCCATACAGAGATGTTTACACGTATAGCCGTTTTAAAAGTTCTTTCTCTTAAAGAGGCGAAAAAAGAGTCTAAAAAAGTAAAAACAACTGTTGTTGAAAAACCTCAGGAACTCTTACATGTAAGTATTCATCTCAACTCTGCAACAAAAGAGCTTGAAGAACTTTATGCACTTGTAAGACGCCATCCGGGACGTCGCCCTTTGAAACTGAGCATCGTTTCAAAACTGCAAAATGTACTTATCGACTCGGCTATTGGCGTAGATAACAGCATTTTAGAAGAGCTGCAACAGCTAGAGTTTATCAATATTTTATAGGAGAACGAGATAATGACAAAACAAGATTTTAATGACGCACTTTTAGGTTTTTTGGATGCTTCGCCGACACCCTTTCATGTGGTTGTAAATATGAGTGGGATGTTGCTCAATGCTGGATTTATAGAACTTGATGAGAAAGAAGATTTTGATCTTATTACTGGAAATAGTTATTTCGTTGTGAGAGCTGATAGTTCGATTATCGCTTTTAACTATTATGAAGGGTTTGAGTATATTTTAGTTGGTGCGCATACCGATTCTCCAAATTTAAAGATCAAGCCAAATGCAGAGATCAAAAAAGATGGGATTACTCAGCTTGGTGTTGAGACTTATGGAGGTGTACTTTTAAATCCTTGGTTTGATAGAGATCTCAGCATCGCAGGGCGTGTGAGCTATAAAAGCGTAGATGCAAGACTTAAATCAGCACTCATCGATATGCAAAAAGCAGTGGCGATTATCCCATCTTTAGCAATTCATCTTGACCGTGATGTTAATATCTCTAAAACAGTCAATGAGCAAAATCATCTGCCTCCAATCGTCTCTACATGTAAGGACTTTTCACTCAAAAGTGAGCTGACGAAGATGATAGAAGATTGTCAAGAAGTACTTTCTTATGATCTGAGTCTGTATGACACTCAAAAAGCTTCTTATGTCGGATTTAATGATGAGTTTATTGCAAGTGCAAGACTTGATAATCTTTTAAGCTGTTATGTTTCTCTTATCACGATCTGTTCTACGCAAAAGCCGATGATGATAATCTGCTCAGATCATGAAGAGGTTGGAAGTGTAAGTGTGGGTGGAGCTGGCGGTTCATTTTTAGAGAGTGTGATTGAGCGAATGTTCCCAACTGCCGAAGCTAAAGCAAGATTTGCAAGAAGTTCTCTGCTCATTTCTGCGGATAACGCCCACGCCGTGCATCCAAACTACGCAGACAAACATGAGCCTCTGCATGCGCCAAAACTCAATCAGGGAGTTGTAGTCAAAGTAAACTCAAATCAACGTTATGCCTCTTCGTCTGAGACTATAGCGAGATTTTTAGATACTGCTTCAAGAGTGGGTGAGCCAACTCAGATATTTGTTACCAGAAGCGATATGGCCTGTGGTTCAACCATTGGACCTATTACGGCGGCAAAGATCGGGATCGATACCATAGATATCGGTGTGCCGACTTATGCAATGCACTCCATCCGAGAAAGTGCGGGTAGTGATGATGCTTACAGCTTATACAAAATATTGCTTGAGATTTAGATGATAACGCAAGAAGAGCTTCAGCATTTAATCGAGCAGACCTACAAGATAGAGAGTAATTTTGGGGAATTGAAAGCTTCTTATAGACATCTTCAAGACACTATAGAAAAAGTTGTGGAGTTTTTGCCAAATGCGATCTGGATACTTGAAAATGATGGTAAAGTATTTTTACAAAATTCTCAAGCCAAAGAACTCTCTGAAATTTTAGTGATACTTCGTCTTGATGAAAATGATTATGAGATCAATTTTAAAGAGAATTCTTATCTTGTGCGCATTAGTAACTATCAGGATAAATATCTTATCAGCGCTACAGATATTACCGAACAAAAACGTAAAGAAAACCTCGCAACCATGGGACAGATGGCCGCACATCTTTCTCATGAGATACGCAATCCCATCGGTTCTATTGCTCTGCTTGCTTCGACACTGAAAAAACGGGTTAAACCAGAAAATATTGCTATCGTGACTGAGATAGAAAAATCGATCTATAGAATTGAGCGGATTATTAAATCGACTTTGATGTTTTCTAAAGGTGTGAGTGCCGAGAAAAAATCATTGCATTGGAAAGAGATTCAAGACGCGTTAAATGAAATAACGACTTATTATAGCTACTCAAAAGAGATAGAGTTTCGTTTTTTAGAGGATGACTTTACTCTTTATGGCGATTTTGATCTTCTTTTGATGATGTTTTCAAATTTTCTTATCAATGCCATCGATGCGATCGAACTTGATGATGAGGAAGAGGGAATTATTGAACTCAGTTACAAGCAAGACGAAGAGTTTCATCACTTTTATATTTATGATTCTGGTGTGCCTATTGAAAATAAAAAGGCTCTTTTTGAAGCATTTAAAAGCACTAAAGTCAAAGGCAACGGTCTTGGACTGATCCTCTGTAAGCAGATAGCCACAGCGCATGATGGAGATGTTTTTTTACTTGAAAATGAAAAAAAGATCTTTGAAATTAAGATCAAAAGGTAGGAAGGTATTATGTTTAGTGTCAATACACTTTATACGCCAAACTCATTATATAAAGAGATGGTTAAACCTTATCTGCAAGAAAATTTTTCTTCAAAGCTCATTCAAGTTTTTACTCATAAGTGTGACAAAAACTTTATTGATGCGCTCATCAATGAACTGCACATATTTATGCCAGATGCCATTATCATGGGCTCTACGACAGATGGCGAGATACTTGGATCTTCTGTTTATACTGGTACGACAGTGCTCTCTTTTACTTTTTTTGAAAAAAGTCATATCAGATCTTATCGCTCCTCCTCTGAGATGAAACACAGAGATAGTTTTCAAAATGGTGCCGAGCTTGCAACATCGATAGTCTTTGAAGATACAAAAGCGGTGATCAGCTTTGCTGATGGTTTGCACATTAACGCTGATGAGTTTTTACAAGGATTTGGCTCTATACATCCAAATACCATTATTTCAGGAGGATTGGCCGGTGATAATGCTTCCTTTAGCGGTACGTATATTTTTACAAATGAAGGAATCGTAGAAAACGGTGTTATTGCAGTTGCTCTTGATGGAAGAGATCTGAATGTTGTAACAGATTTTAGCTTCGGATGGATACCTATAGGCAAAAAAATGTTAGTAACAGGCTCTGAAAAAAACCATGTTTATACGATAGACAATCAGCCAGCCGCTGAAGTTTATAGTAGATACTTAGGAGAGGAAGCGGGGAGAAAACTTCCTGCAATAGGTATAGAATTCCCGCTTATTATTCATGAAGGCGGATACAATTATGCCAGAGCTGTTTTGGCAAAAGAATCAGACGGCTCACTGTTATTTGCTGGAAATATTCCCCAGGGCACGTATGTTCACTTTGGAGTCGGCGAGGTCAATGAGATCTTGCTTCAGTCTCATCATCTTTTAGATACGATGAATACCTATCCGGTTGAGTCTCTGTTTTCTTATTCATGTATGGCTCGTAGAAGATTTTTAAATAAAAATGCTTCTTTGGAGTTTGAGCCACTGAGTTTGATAGCACCGATAGCAGGCTTTTGTACGTATGGAGAATTTTTTCATAAAAATGCTACAAACTATCTCTTCAATCAAAGCACGACAATTATAGGAATGTGGGAAAATAATTCCTTACATGTAGAGAAAAAAAGTATCAAAAATAGATCTTCGAAAGAGTATCCTCTCCATTCCCTAGGTACGCTCAAAGCACTGACACATCTTATCAATGTTGTAACAAAAGAACTCTCTACTGCCAACGAAAAGATTGAGGAAAAATCGAAAATCATGTTGGTGCAGTCCAGACATAGTGCTATGGGAGAGATGATTGGAAATATTGCGCATCAATGGAGACAGCCGTTAAATGTGCTTGCCTTGATTATCCAAAATCTTGAAGACACGTATGAATATGGAGAGCTAGATCAGGAATATATGAGTGAAATGGTTAAAAAATCGATGTTTCAAATCAATTATATGTCAAATACCATTGATGATTTTCGCAGCTTTTTACATCCAAGTAAATTAAATGATAGTTTTACGTTCGAGATGATCTGGCAAAGGATTCTGATCCTTCTAAAAGGCTCATTGACTCGCCATCATATAGGCTATAAGTTTGATAATAGATATAATGGAAGGATACAAGGCAGTGAAAATGAGTTTGTACAAGTTATCATAAATCTTGTCAATAATGCCAAAGATGCTTTATTGATGAATGATATTAAAGAAAAAAAGATTAGATTTACAGGTTATGAAGATGGAAACTGCATTTTTGTAAAGATTTGTGATAATGCAGGAGGCGTACCTGAGGAGATCAAAGATCAGATTTTTGAACCTTATTTTACGACTAAGACTCTGATGAATGGAAGTGGACTTGGACTTTATATATCCAAAATGATCATTGAGCAAAAAATGCAGGGAAAAATATATGTAAAAAATAGTGCTGAGGGAGCTTGTTTTATTTTGCAGTTTCCTAAAAAACAAGAGGAGCTCAAGGTATGAAAAAAAATAAATTTGATATTTCAGTGCTTGTTGTTGAAGATGAAGTGGATGTTTTAGAACAGCTTCTTCTTATTATTGGTAGACGAGTGAAGCAGACCTTTGGAGCTAAAGATGGGCATGAGGCTTTGAAGATCTTTAACAAAGAATCTATTGATCTCATCTTAAGTGATATTGATATGCCATTGATGGATGGACTTGAACTCTTAAAAAAGATACGTGAAGAAAATAAAGAGATCCCTTTTCTCATGTCCACAGGACTTAAAAATTTGGATGCCTTATCAACTGCCATCGAGTATGGAATAAGCTCATTTTTACCCAAACCTGTACAAAAAGAGACTCTACTAAAAAAACTCGAGGAGATTGCTTTAACGGTTGAAGCCAGAAAAAAAAGAGAGGAACTCTTACGATTAAAAAGTGATTTTATCGCCAATATGAGTCATGAGATACGTACACCGATGAATGCGATTATTGGTTTTAACACACTTTTAAAAGCAACAGAGCTAAGTGAAAAACAGAAAAAATATGTAGGTATCATAGACAACAGCACAGATACTCTTTTGGCAATAGTAGATGATATCCTTGACTTTTCAAAACTTGAAGCAAAAAAAATGGATCTCAATCTTGTAAGTGTTGATTTTGTGAAGGAGCTTGAAAGTGTTGTCGAACTTTTTCGTGCCAAAGCAGATGAGAAAAATATAACGCTTGCCTTGAAAGTAGATATAGGTTTTCATTTGTGCTTGTGCATCGATATTTTTAGATTTAGGCAGATCATTTCAAATCTGATATCCAATGCTATAAAGTTCACTGAGAGACGGGGAACTATCTTAGTGTATACAGAAGTCATAGAGCAAAAAAAGGATCTTTTATCTTTACATGTAGGTGTAAAAGATAATGGAATTGGAGTTGCTAAAGAGAAGCAAAAACATATTTTTGAAGCGTTTACTCAGGCTGATGACTCTACAACTAGAAAATTTGGAGGGACAGGCTTGGGTCTTAGTATATGTTCTAGTCTTGTGAGTCTTATGGGTGGTGTTTTATCTTTAAAATCAAAAGAGAATAAAGGTAGTGATTTTTTCTTTACTTTAGATCTTACAATCTGTCAGAAAAAAGATATCTCTGAGCCTCACACGGACAAAAATCATAAGTTCAATAAACGTTATAGCGCTAAGATACTTGTTGCTGAAGATAATGAGCTTAATTGTGAGTTTATCTCTGAATTGCTCAATCTTTACAAGATACAATATAACGTTGCAGATAATGGAAAAAAAGCTGTTGAAGAGTTACATAAAGAGAAATATGATCTTATATTAATGGATATTAATATGCCAATTATGGGTGGGATCGATGCACTCAAGGCAATACGAGAACTTGGTTATACAACACCGGTAATAGCACTAACGGCAAGTTCAATGCATGGAGACAGAGAAAAATATCTGCAAGAGGGATTTGATGAATATATTTCAAAGCCTATAGATATCAATGAACTTGAAAAAGTTTTTGACCATTACCTGCAAAAATCTGAGTTTGTTGTACCAGAGAAAGAAAAAATAGAACTCTATGAAAAAAGAGAGAACAAAAATTATATAGATCTCAAGCAACTTCAAAATGACTTTGCCTTTTCAAAAGGACTTTTTGAGAGATTACTCAAAATATTTGTAGATAATTATCCAAAATATATGCAAAATCTTCAAGATGCCATAGAGGAAAAAAATTATAAAAATATCTATCAATGGGCGCATACCCTCAAAGGCTCAGCGGCAAACCTAAAATTGGAACTTGTAAAAGATCTTTCAAAAGAGTTAGAAGATGCAGGATCAAAAGAGGAGTCGATAGATTATGAAACAAAGTTTGAAGAACTCTTATCTATTTTAAAGTTGATAGATCAAGAGATACAACTTGTATTTAAAAACAGTGACTCTTTATGCTTTTAGATTGTAAGGCAAAAAGCTCTTCCACTATTTTAGAATACTTTGAAAATAACAGTTTTCAAGAGGGCGAGATTTTAGAACTTGAACTCTTTAATGCTGATATACAAATGATAGGTTACAAAGCTTTTATAGACCTCGCACAGCTCTTTTTTATGAAGATGCTTACTCCGTTTATGAAAGATGAGAATATTACAGTTTTACGCTTTTACAAGCTTCATAAAGAAACTTCGTTTCATAAAGCCAAGCAAAGCTGCGAAAAATATGGCGTAGAAAGCGAGTTTTTTAAGATCGACAAAACATCGCAGTTTAGTTTTTTATATCATTATAAAGAGGCTCTAAAATTTGTCAATATCAAAGAAAAAATGAGAATTTTAAATCTTGGTATCAATAAAGCAGATGAGTTTGCAGTGATAAAAAATATGCTTACATGTAAGGAGTTTGAGGAAAAAGAGTTTGTCGGTATCGATTATTCTGCTTCAGCTATAGAATATGCAAAAGAGAACTTTGCCTATCCTAATGTAGAGTTTATCACTCATGATATCAACACTCTAGATGAACTTGATTTGGGCCAGTTTGATTTGATTATCTCCATTGGAACACTTCAAAGCAGCAGTATAGATTTTAATCTGATGTTTATGAATTTGTACCAAAACTATCTGCAAAAGGGTGGTGCTATTATCTTAGGATTTCCAAATTGCAGATGGATAGACGGCGAGATGATTTATGGCGCAAAAGCGCCGAATTATAAGTTTAGCGAGATGAGTTTAGTGCTTAAAGATATCCATTTTTGTAAAAAATATTTGCAGCAGAAAAAATGTAGAGTGGTTATAACGGGGAAAGATTATCTCTTTTTGAGTGCGAGAAAGATTGGTGAAAATAAGTAGAAAAATTCTACTTATTAAACATCAAAGAGCCAAGGCGAACCATATTTGAACCGCATTTTATAGCAAGCTCAAAATCCCCGCTCATTCCCATAGAACAGATACTTGCACCCTCTAACTCTTTATAAATTTTATGTGTCGTCTCAAAGCTTTTTTGTATGATTTTTCTATCTTCAGAATGAGCGCCAATACTCATCACACCTTTGAGGTTGATGTGCTTACATGTAGAGCGAATCTCATTGTAAGTATCGGTTGCATTTTCTGGTAGAACGCCAGATTTTGATTCTTCATATGCTGAGTTTATTTGAAGTAAAGCGTCCATAGTTACGCCGTTACTTTCTAAACGCTTATCGAGTTCGAGGGCAAGTTCTAAAGAGTCAAGTGAGTGAAAAAGAAAAGGGTTTGCTTTGATAAGATGGTTAATCTTATTTTTTTGCAAGTTGCCTATAAAATGCCATTCAAGTGGAAGAGCGTCAAGTTCCTCTGCTTTTTTCTCTAAGTCTTGGACTTTATTTTCTCCAAAAGCACGCTGACCTATTTCGTATAAGGCTTTTATCTCATCACTTGTAGAGTATTTACTAACCGCCACAATTTTTACGATGTGATGTGCACTTACACTCAGTCTTGCTTTTTCCACTCTCTCGATGATGGAATCTATATGGAGTTTGTATTGTAATTGTGTCATTTTTAGCCCTCTATCAATCTGTTAATATCGTTGTAAAGTCCAAGTCCCATAAGTCCAAAGAGTACGACCCAGCCAGCGACAGTAAGGCGAACAAGCATCGCTTCGCTTGGTGCGCGTCTGACGATAAGCTCATAAAGGTTAAACATGATATGTCCGCCATCAAGTGCGGGAATAGGGAAGAGGTTTAAAACACCCAAATTCACAGAAATAAGTGCGGCAAAAAAGAGCACCGCCATCCAGCCTTGCGCCGTTGCATCAGAGGTAATCTTTACAATGGAGATAACTCCACCCATCTCTTTGGCAGGGACATCGCCCATTATGAGTTTTTCTACCCCTTGAAAAATCATTGTAGAAGCAAAGATTGTCTGCTCAGTCGCATAGCCAAAAACTTCAACTGGAGAGAGGCTTAGTTTATGTGTCACACCCGCACTACCGACACCAATCATCGGTTTGTAGATATCTTCGTTGAACATACTTTTTGTTTTTGTAAGCTTTGGAGTGAGGCTTATATGTAAGCTTTGATTTGCTCTTAGAAGCGTCAAATCAAGCGTTTCACCTTTGTTTGCGGCGATGATATCGGACATCTCTTTCCATGTTGTGATAGATACACCATTGATAGCTGTAATGGTATCGTTTGATTCGAGTCCTGCAAGTGAAGCAGCAGAAGAGGGTGCAATTCCTCCAAGAATAGGAGATAAAATCCCTGGAGAACCAAGAGCGATAAAGATATATAAAACAAAAGCCAAAACAAAGTTTGCAGCAGGACCGGCTAGAAGTATAAGGATTCTTTGAAGTGGTGTTTTTGAGTTATAACTATCTTTGTCTTGGCTCGTTTGTGTAGGATCAGAATCATCTTGACCCTTCATTTTGACATAACCGCCAAGAGGAAACATGGCAATCTGCCACTGGGTATTGAACATACGAAACGAGGCAATTTTCTTGCCAAAACCGATGCTAAATACTTCGATATAAACGCCGAAAAATTTGGCGACACTGTAATGGCCCAGTTCGTGAAAAAATATCAATACTGATAAAACGAGTAATGCGACTAACCAACTCATGAGTTATTTCCTTTTAATATAGCAGATCTAAAACTCCAAACATATTCCCCGCCTGAGTAGATTGTAAGTGCTACCGCTAACCATAAAAGCGGTATTGCAAATGGCCAATGCATCAACATAAAACCGATAGCGATCATCTGAGAAACAGTTTTTACTTTTCCTGCAAATGATGCCTTGACGCTGATGTTTTCACTCACGGCAACTGTGCGAAGAGCGGTGATAAAAAGCTCACGAATGATGATAATATAGATAGCCCAAACAGAAGCTTCGCCTATCATCATAAGCCCTAAAAATGCCGCGATTGTAAGCATCTTATCGGCAAGAGGATCGATGATAGCACCTAGGATCGTGGATTGGTTCCATTCTCTAGCAATATAACCGTCAAAAAAGTCTGTCACAGAAGCGAGAACAAAGAGCAAAGCAGCTGCGTAATAGTTCCAACTGATATCAAATCCATTATCTGTAAAAATTGCAGGATTTAAAATAACCCAAAACATAATCGGAGCGATTAAAATTCGTAAAGAGGCTAAAAGATTTGGTAGATTTAACAAAAAAGTCCTTGTCTATTTTAATCACGCATTCTAGCCTTTTCTTACTTATTTGGACTTGATTTTTTTAAATCAATGTTTCTTTTAATGAAAGTTTGATAGGATGTCGAAATTATAAAAATCGAGGATACTATATGAAAAAACTATTGATAAGTTTAACCTTATTGAGTGCTATTGGAGTCCATGCAAGCGAGGATATTCCTTTAAATATGAAAAATATGAGAGATGGAATGATTCTTATACAAGATGGATTTTTATATAATAAAAAGGAATCAATTTTAAGTGGTATTACAAAGATTCAACAAGCAAACAGTATCTTTCAAGATGCAAAATGTGCTGAAGCTATTTTACCTTCGGAAAAGAAAAAATATGCAACGATCGCTTATATAAGTGCAAAAAATTTAAATATGTATCTAATTAAAATGAAAGATTTTATTGATGAAAACAGCACTGTAAATGCTGCAGATGCTTACTCTGGTGTTATTCACAGTTGTACACATTGTCACGCTATTACAAGAGGCTGGTAGCCTTTTGTTTTTTATTGGAAAGTTGTTCCACCATCGATAACGATAGTTTGACCTGTCATCCATGAAGATGCGTCTGAACATAAAAACATACATGCACCGCTGAGATCCTCAGCTTCACCCATTCTGCTAAGTGGTGAACGTCTTACTACTTCCTCTTTCACTTCTTCATAATTTGGAAATGCTTTTAATGCGTCTGTATCGATTGGACCACCACTGACTGCATTAACACGGATCCCTTTTTCACCAAGTTCAGCTGCTGCGTAACGTACCATTGCTTCTACTGCAGCTTTATTTGTTCCATGCCCTGCATAGTTTGGAGTATAAACCAAGTTTCCAGTAGAACTCATACTGATGATGCTTCCACCACCCACTTTTTCCATACGTTTTGCCGCTTCTTGCGCGCCAACAACAAAAGCATCAACTGTAGCAATATAGATATTGTTTAAACCTTTTGGTTTGAGACGCATAAATGGACCAAATCCACCGACAACCGCACGGCCAGAGATGATAGCATTTGAGATAAAAAAGTCAAGACGGTCAAAATCAGCATCAAAAAGTGTATAAACATCTTTATATGTATCAGGCTCTAAAATATTAAGCAGATATGCTCTCGCTTTAATACCATATTTTGCTTCAACATCTGCAACGATCTCATTTGCAGTATCTGCACTTGATGCATAAGTAAAAGCAACGTTACATCCTTTTTCTGCAAAAGCATAAACAATAGCCTTACCAATTCCACGAGTTCCACCACTTATAAATAGAGTCTTTCCATTCATCATTACAATCCTTTAATCGTATAGTTTTTCATAACAGCTTCTAGTTTTTTCAAATTCTCAGCACTTGGAGGAACAAGAGGCAGTCTATATTCAAGTGTATCGATGAGTCCTGCTACATACATAGCTGCTTTTATCATGATTGGATTTGATTCTATAAAGAGCACTTTGTTGATAGGGTAAAGCATATCATTAATCGCCTTTGCACCTGCATAGTCACCACCGAGTGCGAGTCTAACAAGTTCGCTTTTGAGATCTGGAAGTAAGTTACTTGTCACAGAAGTGATACCCGCTCCACCGTTTGCTAAAATAGGGTAGTCTATAGCATCATCACCACTGAAAACTTTAAGATCAGGTCTGCGTGAAAGGAGTTCTATCGTTCTTTCGATACTTCCGGTTGCTTCTTTAATCCCATAAATATTTGGCACATCATCAAAAAGTCTTATCACTGTATCTGCTAAGATATCTACACCCGTACGTCCCGGAACATTGTAAAGCATAAATGGCATATCAGGCACTGACTCTGCTATAGCTTTATAGTGTTGATAAAGTCCTTCTTGAGAAGGTTTGACATAGTAAGGAGCAACTGAAAAGATAGCATCTACGCCGCACTCTTGCGCCATTTTTGCTGTTTGTATCGCTTCAGCTGTTGCGTTACTTCCAGCACCTGCGAGGACTTTGGCATTTGTACCACGACAGACTTCTACGGCAATCTCCATACATCTTCTGTCTTCATCATGAGTAAGAGTAGCACTCTCTCCCGTAGTTCCAACAGGACAAACTGCCTCAATGCCGTTGTCGATTTGACGTTGTATCAATTTTGCATAAGAGCTCTCATCAAGTTTGCCATTTTTAAATGGAGTGATAAGTGCGGTTGTTGAACCGGTGACTAGTTTCATACTATTTGTCCTCTTTAGGTTTTTTTCTCAAAATAACAGTTGTTGATTTTGAAAAATCAAAATATTTTTTTGCTGCTGTTTGGATATCTTCAAGCGTTAACTTGTTGATAGACTCTTCATAATGCTCTAAAGGCGCTATATCTCCACGTGCAAGATAACTTCCAAAAAGATCTGCAACAGATGTTGAGCTCTCTAGTGAATAGATAAATTCAGATTTTGTATTGATTTTTACTTTATCAAGCTCGGCTTGTGAAACTTGTGAGTTTACAAGAAGTGCAATCTGTGCTTTGATCTCATTTTCAACATCTTCAGCTTTTACACCTGGATTACATGAAGCCAAGAAAAGGAATATTCCTGGATCTTTGTTTTCCATATTGTACGCAAAGATTTGATTGACTAGATGTTTTTTATCTACAAGATCACTATAAAGTCTACTGCTTTTTCCATCGCTTAAAAGTCCGCTGATTGCTGAGAGTTTTACCTGATCGGGATTTTGAAAATTTGGTATATGAAATGCGATAGCGACCATTTCAACTTCACTTTCTTTATAAATAGTAACTCTCTTCGGTCCATCTTGCTCAGGTTCAATAAACTTTACATCAGGAATAGGAAGTTCATTTTTGATAAGTTCAAACTCTTTTTGAGCACTTTTGAAAACCTCTTTAGGATCTACATCACCAGTGACGATGAGAATAGCATTTTTTGGTTGATAATAAGTCTTATGAAACTCTTGAATATCTTTGAGTGTCCATGTCTGAATATCGTTCATAAAACCGATCGGTGTCCAATGGTAAGGATGGTAAACATAAGTATTATTAAAGAGTTTAAAATAAAGATAACCCATAGGTGAGTTGTCAGTTCTCCAACGTCTCTCTTCTGCTACGACTTTACGTTCTGGTTGGAACTCATCATCTTTGAGGTTGAGATTTTTCATCAGTTCTGCAAAAAGAGAGAGCGATTTATCAAGATTTTGAGTACTTGATTTTATATAGTAATGTGTATAATCAAATCCAGTCGATGCGTTGTTGAGACCGCCAATACTTTTAACCTCTTTATCAAACTCGCCAGCTGTAAGGTTTTTTGTAGATTTGAAGTTCATGTGCTCAAGCATATGAGCGATACCTGTTTTACCCATTACTTCATTTCTACTTCCAACTTTATAAAAAATATCAGTTGAGATGACATTCGAGTTATTATGCATTGGGATGACAACTATCTGTAAGCCATTTTCTAATGTTAAAGTTTCATATCCGGGGAGTGATGATATTTTATTTTTTTGATTCACTGTACTCTCTTTTATTTCTGTTTTTTTATTATTTTTCAAAACATAACCGATACCCATAGTGATGAGTAAAACTGTAATGATCGCCGCTATTGTTTTCATCTTCGATTTGCACCGATAGCTTGGGTGATATTTGTGTAACCATCTTCTTGGATAAGATCGATAAGTTCAAGATTGATATCTCGTATCATATCAGGACCACCAAAAACCAGACCTGTATATATCTGTACTAAAGATGCACCCGCTTTGATACGTTTATATGCTTCATGTGCAGAATCGATTCCGCCAACAGAGATAAGGGTAGTTTTGCCATAAAGTTCCCCTGCAATGGCATCAAAGATCTCAAAACTTTTTTGTTTTAAAACAGCTCCACTGAGTCCGCCTATTTTTTCAGGATGAGGAACTAATGAATAATCAATAGTCGTGTTAGTAGCAACAATCCCATCAGCACCTTTTTCAACAGCAAGAGATGTAAGGTCAACTGCTTGCTGGGTGCTCATATCAGGCGCGATTTTAAGAAGTATAGGCTTCTCTGTAATCTCTTTTGCTTCATAAAAAAGTGCAGTTATAAACTCTTCATTTTGCAAATCACGAAGTCCTGGAGTATTTGGAGAGGAAATATTGATAACGATATAATCTCCAAGCTCATGAAGTCCACGAATAAGTTTTGTGTAATCACTCAGCGCATCTTTTTCAGATGTTATTTTATTTTTTCCGATATTGACACCGATAGGCGTAGAAAAAGGGTATCTTTTTTGAAGTCTTTTCTGTACTTTTAAAAGACCTTCATTGTTAAAACCCATCGCATTTTGAAGTGTTTCTTCATCTATGTGACGAAACATTCTCGGTTTAGGATTGCCGCCTTGAGCTCTTGGCGTGATGGTTCCTATCTCGGTATATCCAAATCCGAGTATTTGAATTCCACGGATCATAGTTGCATTTTTATCAAATCCAGCACCAAGACCTATCGGATTTAAAAAATCAACTCCAAAAAGTTTTTGTTGTAAAACTGGACTTGTGATAAAATGATCGTTTAAAAAGCCGTTAAAAATGTTAGGACAGATGTTTGGGGTTCTTAAACAAAACTCAGCGAGATGGTGTGCGTTCTCAGGATCAAGCTTAAAAAGCCATTGCTTCAAATTATCGTAATCTATCATTTTATTAGTCACCCATCATGTTTAAAAGTCTGTCATTATACAAAAAGAAAGGTAAACTATCCCTTACATGGTAAGGTGTCGTTTTTAAACCCTTTCCCAAAATGTGCCTTGTGGAGTGTCCATGATTGTTATGCCATAGCTTAAAATCTGATCTCTTAAACTATCAGAAGTTGCAAAATCTTTTGCTTTTTTAGCTTCATTTCTTTCTTCTATAAGCTCTTTAATCTTCACTTTTGTCTCTTTATCGACACCTGTTTGAAAATACTCAAACGGATTTTCTAAACCAAAACCTAAAAGTACTTCGATGTAAGCCATATCGATCATAGCTTCGCGTTTAAGCTCTTTGTGTTTACCCGCAGAATCTAGCGTTTCATTGACTAAAGAGATCATCTCATCGATCACTGAAAGTGCTGTAGAAACATTCAAATCATCTTTAAGTGCGTCAAGCAGTTTTGTTTTAAAAGCTGTTTGCATATCAGAGTGAACTTCCAAACCAAAGAGACGTTTTTTTAAGCGATAGAGTTTATCAAGACGTTTTTTTGAAGCTAATAGATCCTCTTCATTGAAGTTAAAATTACTTCTATAGTGAGTTGAAAGCAGATAAAATCTTAACACTTCGCCATCATAAACTTTAAGTGCATCTTTGATGAAAAAACTGTTTCCAAGACTTTTGCTCATCTTTTCGCCGTCAATGTTTACAAAACCATTATGCATCCAATACGCCGCGATCTCATGGTTTGTAGAACATCGTGTTTGTGCCGCTTCGTTTTCATGGTGAGGAAAGAGCAAGTCAGCTCCGCCGCCGTGAATATCTATGGCGTATTTTGTATCCTTACATGTAAGGTGTTTTTCTATCATCGCAGAACACTCCAAGTGCCATCCTGGACGACCTTTTCCAAAAGGAGAATCAAAACTTATATCTCCATCAGCTATAGTTTTCCAAAGAGCAAAATCCGCGCTGTTTTTTTTCTCATTTGAGTTTAAAACCCTGTTTTGTTTTTCATCTTCGTTTTGAACTCTGTGAGAGATGCTGAGATACTCAGCGTCGCTTGCAGTGTCAAAATAGATGTCACCGTTACTTATCTGATAAGCGTGCCCACGATTTAGGAGATTTTGTATCATAAGAAACATCGCGTCTAGTGATTCGGTGGCTTTTGGCTCGATGTCTGGTCTTTGAATACCAAGATGCGCCATATCTGCGTGATACGCCTCTGTATATTTGTCTGTGATCTCTTTGATACTCACGCCAAGCTCAGTTGCTTTTTTGATGATCTTATCATCAATATCTGTAATATTTCTTGCGTATTTGACGTTGTAACCCTCAGCTCTTAAAACACGAGAAAGAAGGTCAAATACAAGGGCACTTTTTGCGTGTCCGAGATGCGCGTCATCATAAACTGTAGGGCCACAGACATACAGAGAAACTTCATTTTTTTTAAGAGAGACAAACTCCCTTTTTATCTTTTGAACACTATCAAAAATGTACATGTATAAACTCCTTAAGTAGCAACAATAAAATAGTCAAAACAACGGATCCACCAAGTAAATACAGAGCATGTTTTGTCAGAAAAATATTTAAAAACGGTTTCGCTCCAAAAACTCGAAGCGTCAAAATAAAACTTACGATTCCGCTGATAGTTGTTCCAAGCGCAAGTCCGACAACACCCAAATATGAAACAAAAGTGACAGAAAATATAATATCTGCCGTGAGAGAAAAGGTTGTGATTTTTGCGGCTTTCATCTGTTGTTGTTTGGCATACAACCACAGAGAAAAGAGTTTAGTTAAACCAAATGGCAGCAAACCAATCATATACATCTTGAGTACCATAGAGGTGGTCGCAGCATCTTGGCTAGTAAATGCGCCACGCTGAAAAAGTGTTTTGATAATCTCATCTGCAAGAACCCAGCCAAAAAGGGTACTAAACGTTAGGATATACGCTAAAAACCAAAAAGCTTTTCGCATATATTCATGTGCTCTTTTTTCATCATCATTTTTTAATAATCTCGAAATTCGAGGAAAAATAGCGATGGATGTTGCAATAGCAAAAAGTGCGAGCGGAAGCTGAAAAATACGGTTTGCATAGTAAAGATAACTGATCGACCCACTTACTAAAAATGATGCAAGCCAAGTATCTAAAAAGGATGAAAACTGTGCACCAGAATTTCCCCAAACAGCAGGGATGAATTGTTTACGAAACAGCTTGGTTTCTTGCTTTACATGTAAGGATTTTCTTTTAAAATACTTAAGTCCGCCAAGAAGCATTTTTGAAAATCCGAGTCGATGAATCGCCCAGATATGCACAAGAAGTTGAAGCACTCCACCTGCGATCACGCCCCAGCTGAGATAATAAACTATAATACTTTGAGATGACCCTTTTGAAAGATAAAGTGCGGCAATAAGAGTGATATTTAAAAGTCCTGTGGAAAATGCTGTAACGCCAAAATAGTGTTTGTATTGCAAGAGTGTACTAAAAAATGTGACGGCAAAGATAAGCGGTAAATAGTAAAAATTGATTGCTACATAAGGAGCGGCGATAGCAATGGTTTTTTCATCAAAACCTACAGCCAGCATTTTTGTGGCAAAACTCGAAAAAATGGTCACCAAAAATGAAAGAAGCAAAATGATAGAGAGAAAAATTACAAAAATATGCACAGAAAAAAGGCTTTTTTTCGTAGAACGGGTAAACGAGGGCAAAAACACTTGAGTAAATGCACCCTCGGCAAAGATACGCCGAAAAAGATTTGGAAGCTTGAAAGCTATGAAAAAAATGTCGCTGTAGATATTGGCTCCCAAAATTGAAGCGGTTAAAAGATCTCGCACGAAACCGAGAACCCTTGAAAAAAGTATCCCGAAACCGTTGGTAAAAATTGCTTTAAACATAGTATTCTTTAATTTTTTGTGAATTTTACAATAGTTTAACAAAGATGATACTAAAATAGAACTCCTTAAATACAAAGAGAGAAGATTATGGCATTTTTTGGTTCCAATAATGAGAATGATACTAAGCAAAAAACTATCCGTCCCATTGTGGTCAAAACGGATAATGTTACAAAAGAACTTACCAATATTGCATCTTCTAACAGAGTTGATCTCGCAACTTTAGATTTTAATATCTTAGAGATGCAGACATTAACCCGTAAAAAATCTTCTTCGAATAATGAGTTGTTTAATGAGATCACATCAACCAAATTAAAAGAGCTTAGCCATAACGATCTGCTCCTGAGTCCTGACTTTGAGATTAAACAGACATATGAGATAGAAGTTTTTACAAAAAAGCCAAGACCAGCATATGATAGACTGGCATTTTCTATAGGTGTAAATGCAACAATGTGCAAAGTTTTTTTAACAATTAAACAGGGCTCGAGCGCACCATTTGTTGAAACTTTTACCGAAGATTTTTTAGAACTTGTGAACAAAAAAAAGATCCGTGCAAATCTTTTGGTCGGACTTTTTGATGAGATGCTAGGTGATGTTACGTCGAAGCTTAATGCGAGAATGATTGTAGACAAGGGACTCAAATTTGATAAAAATGAGATTCTCATCGTCGCAGAAGGTGTTGAACCAGAACCGACCATTAATGATGAAATTATATTGCACTTTAAAGAAAAAGGTGAGAAAGAAGATGCCCATAAAGTTGATTATTCTAAAAGAAATTATGTCATTAGTGTCATCAAAGATGAGCTTCTTATCGAATATATCAAACCAAAAAAAGGGAGTTCTGGACGTAACTGCAGAGGTGAATTTCTTGCAGCGAAAGAACCTATTCTTTCAAATGAACCGACTTTTAAAGTAAGTGAGAAAATAGCTGTAATCGATACTCCAGAGAGTGTGCTGTATAAAGCGATAGAAAATGGTTATATTGTCTTTGAAAATGAGATTTATGATATCCGTGATGAACTTGACCTCAAAGAGATCAGTTTTAAATCAACAGGCTCTATAGAAACAAAGCTTGATGCGGATGTAACTTTAAAAGTTAAAGAGAATGATATCTTTAAAGACGCCGTTGGTACTGGCATGGATGTAGAAGTAAGTGAGATTGACATTGATGGCAATATTGGGCCTCATGCCAGAGTCCATGCGAAAAAAGCTAATATCGATGGGCAAACACATAAAAGCTCTTACGTCGAAGCGGATGAGCTTTCCATTAATATCCATAAAGGTGAAGCACGAGGAATGAATGTGCATATCACAAGGCTTGAACAAGGAAGTGTTGTTGGAAATGTTGTAAATATAGCTCAAGTAATTGGTGGAAATGTTAAGGCAAAAGATGTGACTATCGATCTTTTGGGTTCTCATGTAAACATCACAGCCAGCCATCTCATAGAGATCAAAAAGATGCAGGGCAGTGAAAATAAATTTATTATCGATCCTCTTGCAATTGAATCCATGAATGAAAATGTTGATGATAAAGAACAAGAACTTGCAGTGCTTAATGAGAGAATAAAATTTTTGAAAAAAGAGATAGAAAAATATACGACTGTTCTAAAAAATAATGAAAGCAGTTTTGTTGAAGTGAAAAAAAAGCTTATGCATTATAAAAAAAATAATATTGCAATGCCTGCTGCTTTCGTAAAATCGTTTCAGCAGTATCAAAAACTGCAACAAAATCTAGCTGATCTTGTGAGTGAAGAGAGTGAAAAAAAAGAGCATCGAGAAAAAATAAATCTGGCTATCCATACAGTGCAAGAGGATATCTATAATGCAAGAGTGATAAATAGAGATAGATGGGTCGGCTACAATGAGATACGTTTTAAACTGATAGATCCACCAATGGATGTTGTCTATTCTCCTCGTGAGGGCTCATTGGATAAAATTTTTGCTCTTATAAAAACAGAAGATGATGAGTATCTGATAAAGGCGGTAAAAGAATGATAGTCGGAGTTGAAGGCGTTATTGAATATAAAGATCCGAGTGTCGTGCATGTAAACGTCAACGGTTTGATTTATGAAGTGTTTATCTCACTGCAGAGCTACTCAGCCTTGCAAAAAGAGAGAGTGAAACTTTTTACTTCTCATGTCATTCGTGAAGATGCCCAGCTTTTGTATGGGTTTATGGAAAAATCTGAAAAAGTGCTTTTTGAACGTCTTATCAAGATCAACGGAGTAGGGCCAAAGGTCGCTATGGCTATCTGTTCGACTTTTACGCCATCAGCGTTTGCAGCTATTATCAATAACGGCGATATCAACGGACTCAAAAAAGTTCCGGGGATCGGTCCAAAAAATGCAGGGCGTATCTTGGTAGAACTCAGCGGTTTTGATACAATTCTGATCTCAAATGATTCTGCCGCGGATTCGACTGCCATCAGTGATGCGACATTAGCATTGGAAAGTCTAGGATTTAAGAAAGATCAGATACTAAAAGTGTTAAGCAGTTGTGTCAGTGAAGAGACCGCACCTCTTGTGCGAGAAGCATTAAAAAAATTACAAAAAATATAAAGGAATAGAGTGAAATTAGCAATATTATTTGGCGGGGCAAGTTTTGAACATGAGATCAGTATCGTTAGTGCTATCACAGTAAAAGAGAAATTACGTGGCTTTAAACTAGAGTTTATTTTTTGTGATCAAGATCATACTTTTTACCAGATCGACGCTTCTAAGATGAGGGCTGTGACTTTCTCAAAAGGGGAGCACAAAAAGATGCCTAAACTCTCTCTCATAAAAGGCGGATTTGAAAAGAAATCACTTTTTTCAAGCGAAGTAGTTGGCACAACTGTTTTAAATCTTATCCACGGCGCTGATGGCGAAGATGGGATTATCGCTTCACTTTTAGATTTTTATCATATCCCTTTTATCGGGCCACGCACTGATGCTTGTGTGTTTAGCTTTGATAAACGTTATACAAAATACCTTTGCGATGCCCTACATGTAAAGAGTGTTGCCTATGAAACAATGAACAAAAATGATGAAAGAAAAATAGGTTTAGAATATCCAGTTATCATCAAACCTGCACGTCTTGGAAGCAGTATTGGCGTGAGTATTGTTAAAAACGAAAGTGAACTTGATTACGCACTTGATGTGGCTTTTGAGTTTGATGAAAATGTATTAATTGAACCTTTTATCAACGGTGTTAAAGAGTATAACCTAGCTGGATGTATAATGGATGACGAGATCAATTTTTCTATCGTCGAAGAGCCTCAAAAAAATGAGTTCTTGGATTTTGAGAAAAAATATATGGATTTTTCACGTTCTGCAACTGTTTCTTCAGCTGAGATTGATGACAAACTTGTGAGTGATCTTCAAAACACATTTGCAAAAATCTATACAAATCTTTTTGAGGGTGCACTTATCCGCTGTGACTTTTTTGTCGTAGATGGCGAGGTTTATTTGAATGAAATCAACCCGATTCCAGGATCGATGGCAAACTATCTTTTTGCCGACTTTTCACATACGATAAGCAGACTTTTAACCTCTTTGCCAAATAGAAAAAGAGCAAGCGTAGATTACCAATATATTCATTCCATTTCAAGTGCTAAGGGCAAATAAGTGGCAGTTAAATCTATTCAATACAATAGACACACTTTTGATATCAGTTATGAGATACTAAACCCAGAGGCGAAGATTGATATTATCATCCTTCACGGCTGGGGCTCAAATAAAAATCTGATGAAACAGTCATTTAGCCCATATATGGAGAAGTTTCGCCATATTTACATCGATCTTCCAGGATTTGGAAACTCTACATGTAACACCATTCTTACAACGGCTGATTATGCGCGTTTGATCGAACTTTTAATGGTTGATATAAATGCAAGTAAAAATATTATTGTTGGTCACTCCTTTGGCGGGAAAGTGGCACTTTTACTTGAACCAGAAACTCTTGTTTTACTTTCAAGCGCCGGTATTTATACTGAAAAATCTTTCAAAGTAAAAATAAAAATAGCTCTGTTTAAAGCACTTAAAAGATTTGGCTTTGCCAATGTTAGAAAGTTTTTTGTGGCAGAAGATGCCAAGACGCTCAACACTTACATGTATGAAACATTTAAGGGAGTTATCAATGAAGATTTTAGCCAACAGTTTGCAGATTCTAAGTCCAAAGCACTTATCTGCTGGGGTAAAAATGACACAGCAACGCCTCTTTATTGCGGAGAAAAGATTGCAACTTTGATGCAAGGCTCAAAATTTGTGCCATATGATGGAGATCACTATTTCTTTATGAAACACGCAAAAGCTATTTCTCAGCTTATCGAAGAAACATTTCTAAAAAAACTGGAGCACTAATTTGGATTATATGGCTTTAACTCTCTTTCTCACAAACGTACTTTTCGTTACAACCCTCGGCTGGTATCTCATCACAAACCTTCAATGGTATGATTACAAGATCCAAAGAGTTGTACTCAACCATCACAAACGATGGTGGCATGTTGTTTATTTTCTTATTCCCTTTATTGCGTATTACACAACAGGAAAATATTTTGTTATTTTCTTTTACCTTGTGGTACTTCCAGCACTCTTTCTTTGGAACAAAAAACTCGATAAACAACTTGTACTGACATGGAGAGTAAAAAGATTTCTGATCCTTTTAGTTTCAGTGACTCTTTTTAGCGATGCTCTATGTTTGATTAAACAAGGATGCGAAGTTTACGGTGTGCTTTTACCTTTAGTCGTGGCTTACATTGGTTCTACTTTGGTAGAAAAATTTCTTTTTGCAACGTATAAAAAAGAGGCAAAAAAACATCTTCAGTCCATGGAAAATCTTCAAATCGTATGTATCACTGGAAGTTATGGCAAGACAAGTATCAAAAACTTTGTTGCAAGCATTTTGGCTACAAAATACAAAGTCTACGCAACACCAAGAAGTGTTAATACCATCGGCGGGATCATCAGAGATGTTAACGAATCATTGCCTGCTGGTACTGAGGTGTATGTTTGTGAAGCGGGTGCGAGAGAGATGGATGATATCCGTATCATCACTGAGTTTTTAGAGCCTCAGACTGTGGTTGTAGCAAAAGTGGGATTACAGCATTTAGAGTATTTTAAAAACCTACAAAATATCATCGCGACCAAACTACAGATCATGAAATCTCCACGTTTAGAAAAAGCTTTTATCCACACTTCCGTGACAGATGAGCCGCACGATAAAGTGACTTTTTTTGGAGATAATATCAAAGATATAGAAGCAAACCTCGAGGGAACTTCATTTACTTTACACCCACAGGGCACTTCGCATGTAAACGTAGATGAAGAGCTAAAACTTCACACTATCATCTTAGGTGAGTTTCAGACTATGAATATCGAAGCTGCAGTTATGGTTGCAAAGCATCTTGGTCTTTCTGATGAAGAGATTACAAAAGCAGTCGCAAATCTCAAACCTGTCGAGCATAGATTACAACGCATCGATGCAGGTGGAAAGATCATCTTGGATGATGGATATAACGGAAACATTGATGGAATGCTTGAGGGTGTGCGTCTGTGTTCTCTTCATAATGGAAGAAAAGTGATCATAACTCCGGGTTTAGTTGAAAGTAGTGATGAGCTGAACTTACAGTTTATAGAAGCGGTCAATAAAGTCTTTGATATCGCCATCGTTACAAGCGCACTGAACTCTGAACTTTTTGATAAAAATTTGACAGTACACAATAAAATAATCCTCAAAGATAAAACAAAACTGACAGAAGTTCTAGGCGAACAAACAAGAGCAGGGGATATTATTCTCTTTGCTAATGATGCACCGAATTTTATATAAGAGAAATTAGGATTAGATGAAAACAATCGCTGATTTAGATGATTTTGAAAAGTTAAGTTTAGAAAAACTTACATCTATTCATGGTTTGGGAATCGCTAAAGCTTCACAAATTTTATCTGCTATAAAAACAATAATAACAAATCAAAAACAAAATCAACACCTAACCCAGCTAAGAGATTTTCTTCTTCCTATGCTTATGAACGGACAAGTGAGAGTTGCATGAAAAAAAATAAGGAGTTCTTTTGAAAGATATTTTATATGCGCCTTGGCGTAGCGAGTACGTAAGCGGCAAGCATGTCGAGGGTTGTGTGTTTTGTCATATCAGTTCACATGAAGCTGACGATGGCGACTTACATGTACTTTATCGTGATGAACACTGTTTTATGGTTATGAATAAGTATCCATACACTCCCGGACATTTTATGATTATTCCTCATTTACATACAGATAAGCTCGAAGAGTTGCCAAGCGAAACTTGGTTACATGTAAGCGATTTGGCACAAAAATCTGTCCACCTTTTAAAAGAGGGATTTAAAGCGCATGGCGTTAACATTGGGATGAATCTCGGTGAGAGCGGTGGAGCTGGCATCGCTGAACATATTCATTTGCACATCGTTCCACGCTGGCACAAAGATACAAACTTCATCACTTCCATCGCAAATACAAGAGTTTATTCGACCGATTTTGAGAAGATATATCAGCGTATTAAAGAGCTTATACCAATATATATAAAAAAATAACATCTTATTTATGAAATTGAGAGTACAATTCCGCGAAATAAATATTAGATTTCTAGGAAAAGTTTTTGCATACTTCTGAGATACGAGTTATCGTCTATAGCTTTGTTGGGCTTATTGTTTTTGGAACCTTTCTTTTACTTATGCCATTTTCTCATCATGGACATCTTAGTCTTATAGACGCACTTTTTACTTCTACATCTGCAGTTTGTGTAACGGGCTTGATCGTCAAAGACACGCCCGTAGATTTTACAATTTTTGGACAGATGGTTATCATAGTTCTTATTCAGATCGGTGGTCTTGGATATATGACGGCGGTAACATTTTTAGCCGTTATGCGCCGTCAAAAACTAGGACATCGTGATCGCTTGATCCTCAAAGAATCTTTAAACTACCCCGGAATGGACGGGCTTGTAAGATTTTTAAAAGTGGTCTTTGCAAGTATCTTTTTAATAGAACTCATTGGTATGGTTGTCCTTACACTTCGTTTTTGGATGGACATGTCTTTTTTAAAGGCAGTATGGTTTGGGACTTTTCATGCCATCTCCGCATTTAACAATGCCGGATTTTCCCTCTTTAGTGATAACCTGATGCACTATAAAACGGACTTGGTTATCAATATAATGATTCCTATATTGATCATACTCGGTGGAATTGGGTATATGGTTATCACCGAGCTTTATTATTATAGAAAAAAAAGAATTTTACGTCTTTCTACTAAATACAAAAATCATCCTCCTTATGACAGTTATCTTAATAGTTGTTGGGATGCTCTTACTTCTTTCTTTAGAGTGGGACAGTGCATTTAAAGGGCTTTCATGGGAACATAAAGTCTTAGCTGCATGGTTTGCTTCCGTCAACTATAGAACTGCAGGATTCAATACAGTCGATCTCTCAACTCTTACAGGCTCAGATATGTTTTTTTCTACGTTCTTTATGATGATAGGTGGGGCACCTGGAGGAACAGCGGGTGGTATGAAAGTAACCGTTGTTGCTTTAGCTTTTATAGGTGTTTGGTACACAATTAGAGGGGATACACACGCTCATATCTTTCGCCGTTCTATTTCAGAATATCAGATTTCTAAAGCTTATGCGATCATTTTTATCGCATCTATCTATGTTGTTGCTTCTACGATCTTGCTGAGCGAGTTAGAACGTACACCGTTTTTACCGACTCTCTTTGAAGCATGTTCAGCGTTTGGAACGGTTGGTCTTTCAACGGGTAATGGAGGAGTTTTGAGCTTTAGTGCCTTGTTTAGCAATTGGGGGAAAATAAATATTATTATTTTAATGTTTATGGGACGGATCGGCGTTTTTGCATTTACTGTTATTATCATCGGAAAAGCGGTTCAAAGCCGTATTAAATATCCAGAAGCAAAGGTTATATTATGAAAAATTATGCAGTTATCGGTATGGGAAATTTTGGATTTCAAGTGGCAAAAGGGCTTGCACAACAGGGTGTAAATGTGATTGGTATTGATCATGATGAAGAACAAGTTCATGAGATTCACGAGTTTATCCAAGATATTGTTATCCTTGATTCAACAGATATCAAAGCACTCAGAGAAGCTGGCATAGCAAATGTGGATGTTGCAGTTGTTAGTATAGGTGAAGATATAGAAGCAAGTATTTTAACGGTTATGGCACTGAAAGATCTCGGTGTTGAAACAGTGATCGCAAAAGCGATAACAACGGTACATGGACAAATACTTACAAAACTTGGTGCAACAAAAGTGATCTATCCAGAAATGGAATCAGCTAAAAAACTGGTTAAACAAATGGTAGAAAACATAAGTTATGAGACGATCGATCTCTCAATAACCATGAAAATTGCAAAACTAAAAGTGCCGGATTTTTGGGTAGGAGTCTCTATTCTTTCATCGGTGTTTGAAAATAATCATGAATTAAAACCTATTGCTTACAAACATCAAGGGATTTGGCATACATCATTTGTAAATAATAATTTACTCGAAAAAGATGACATAATAGTTGTTTTGGGAAATAGTACAAATGTTGACGCATTAAGTAAAAAAATATAAAAGTGAGAGAGTTTTAAAAAAAGCGCTTAATGCGCCTTTTTAGAGTGAAGAGCGTTTAGCTCCATTTTGATACCTGAATATAGAAAGAGTGCAAAAGAGAGAGTTGCAAAGGCAACTTTTGTCCACTCATCACCAACGATTGCCCAAACTAGTCCAAATGCAAACATTACGCTAAATATGATAAACCAGTTTTTATCACTTTGACTTTTTTTCATTTTATGCACCTTATTTCCCTTTTTTTCTTGAGAGTATTATAGCAACTATGCCTAGAATTACCAAAAAAAGTATAATATTTTCACCGACTGAAGATGCATCTTCCATTGAAACTCCTAATTTTTCCCATAACTATAGCACATAACTCTAGTTGTAATCAACTTGTAATCAAATCAGATTACTATACCGCTATCCAAATTAACAAAAAAAGGTAACATCAACATGAAAAAACTTGCATTATTAGCACCATTAGCGGCATTAATGGTTACAACTAGTTCTCTGTCTGCTGCAGATTTCAAAGGAAGCGGCGCTTCTTTCCCATACAGTGTGTATCAAGCTTGGATCGGTTCTTACCATAAAGCTACAGGTACTCAGATAGATTATATCTCTAAGGGAAGTTCTGCTGGGATTAAAGATATGAAAGCTAGAGCTGTTGACTTTGCAGGTACTGATGCTCCTTTAAATCCTAAAGAGTTAGCTGAAGCAAAACTTTACCAATTTCCAGGTGTTGTTGGTGCTATTACTATGAGTTATAACATTCCAAATGCTAAAAAACTACAACTAAGTCGTGCGGCAATCGCTGATATTGCTCTTGGTAAAGTTGCATACTGGGATGATAAAGTTATCGCAGCTGCGAACAAAGGGATGAAACTTCCACACGAAAAAATCACTTTCGTTCACCGTGCTGATGGTTCAGGAACAACATTTAACTTTACTTACTACCTAAGTGTAATCTCTCCTGAGTGGAAAACATCTTTTGGTGTTCAAAAAGAACTTAACTGGCCGGGTGATCACCATGTTGGCGGTAAAGGGAACACTGGTGTAGCTGCACAAATCAAACAGACTCCATACTCTATCGGTTATGTTGATTATGCTGATGCAAAAGAGAATAACTTAGCTATGGCTACTGTTGAAAATAAAGAGGGTAAATTTGTTGCACCTACTTTAAAAGCTTTCCAAGCTGCTGCTGCAAAAGCTGATCTTGATCCTAAAAAAGATTTTTTTGCTGCTATAGCTGATCCAAAAGGTAAAGATGTTTATCCAATTGTTGCTGCTACATTTGTTCTTGTACCTGCTGAAGCAAAAGAGATGGACAAAAAAGTTACAGCTTTCTATGAATGGTCATACAAACATGGTGACGCTGATGCTAGCAAACTAGGTTTTGTTCCACTTCCAAATGAACTTACTAAAAAAATCGAAACTTACTGGGCAGAAAAAGGTATCAAATAATACCTCTTTGCTCACAGCTTGGAATTTCTTCCAAGCTGTATTCTTTTTGTAATCAAGCTGTAATCAAATTACTCTACAATCCCGCCGAAAATATATTTTTAAAAGTGCATTTTATGCATTTTTTAAAATTTATAAAGAATGGTCTCTAATGGAAAAACTCTTTAAAACCGTCTCATTTATGAGTGCTACACTTGTTATGATTCTTCTTGCGTCTATTTTTATTAGTCTCTTTAATTCTGCTAAACCTGCGATTGAAGAGTTTGGATTTGGTTTTATTACGGGAAAAGAGTGGGGAGTTGAAGTTCCTATAGAAAATCCTGTATCAACTGTTGTGGCAACTACTGCGGAAAAAAAAGTAGAAGTGAAACCAGCAGAGAATGATAATAGTCTTGAGTCAATGCTTGGCGGCGGAAATGATGACATTCCGATGAGAACTATCTTTGGTGGATTTATTCCAATCGTGGGTACATTGCTTTCTACTTTGATAGCGATGGCTTTTGCTCTGCCTATCGCTATGGGAATTGCTGTTTTTCTAGCAGAAATCGCTCCAAAACAGATCTCAAATGTTGTGGGAATCGCTATCGAACTTCTTGCGGCAATTCCTAGTATAATCTTTGGTATGTGGGGGCTTTTTTACTTCGCTCCTATAGTTCAAAGTTTTGTCGGTGGCTATCAAGTTTCACTTTTAACAGCTGGTTTAGTGCTTGGAGTTATGATCCTTCCATTTATGGCAGCGATCACAAGAGACAGTATGAGAACAACTCCGGATGTTTTAAAAGAATCAGCATACGCTCTGGGTGCTACAAAATTTGAAGTGATCAAAGATATTATCTTTCCATATTCAAAAGCAGGGATTATTGGTTCAGTTATCTTGGCGCTTGGCCGTGCTCTGGGTGAAACAATGGCAGTTGCCTTCTTGATAGGTTCTGTATTTTCCCTTCCGAGTTCGATCAACTCTCCGACGGTTTCGATTCCAGTTGCGATGGCAAACAGTTTTGGTGAAGCAACAGGGATGAAAACATCGGCTTTATTTTATCTTGCATTTTTACTCTTTATCATTAGCTTTGCGGTGATATCGATTGCGAAATTTTATTTTTTAAGAAAGGATAAATAATGAGATTGTTACTCAATAAAATTGTACTTTTACTCTCTACAGTCTCAGCGCTTATCGGTCTTGCTTTTTTAGCTTGGATCCTTTTTACGCTTGTTGGTAAGGGTCTTAGTTCACTTCATTTTTCACTCTTTTTAAATGACTTGATTGATGGAGGACTTAGAAACCTCATAGTAGGTCAGTTTATTATGGCGGGAATCGCTTCACTTATCGGAATTCCACTTGGTATGATGGCTGGTATTTATTTACAAGAGTATGGAAGTGGAAGATATGTAAGACTTATTCGTGATTTGAGTGATATTATGATGAGTGCTCCTTCCATCGTTATCGGGGCTTTCGTTTATGCTATCGTGGTTGTTCCGATGCATGGAACAAGCGGGATCGCAGGAAGTATCGCGCTCTCCATTATGATGATTCCTATTGTTATCAATACGACGGATAATATGCTTTCTCTAGTCCCTCGTGAACTACGCGAAGCGGGAATTGCTTTGGGTGCGAGCAAATACCGTGTTATCTTAGATATCATTATTAAAGCTGCAAAAGTTGGGATTATGACTGGTTTATTGCTTTCTTTTGCAAGAATTATCGGTGAGACAGCTCCGCTTCTATTTACAAGTGAGACAAGTAACTATTTCTCAGTTGATCTTACTGAGGCGTATCCATCTTTAACAGTAAGTATCTATGCACTTGCAAATGATCCAACTTCATCAAGCCGTGATCTTGCTTGGGCTGCATCATTTATACTTACGATGATGGTTTTAATGATCAATCTTCTAGGAAGATATATTACAAGAAAAAAAGGATAATTATTATGCCAATAATGAGTATAGAAGATTTTAGTTTTACATACGCTTCTGCGCCTGCAAGGTCGCTAAGTAATATCAATTTACCGATACAAAAAAACTGTATCACATCACTTATCGGTCCGAGTGGATGTGGAAAATCTACGTTGCTTCGATCTTTGAACAGGATGCATGATCTTTACCCAAATAATGAGTATGAGGGTAAACTAATGCTTTTAAATCAAGAAAATAATGAGATGGAAAATATTCTTGATATTAAAAGAGAGAATGAGTTTATTGAACTTCGTCAACGTGTGGGGATGATCTTTCAAAAACCAACTCCATTTCCTATGAGTATTTTTGATAATGTTGCATACGGCTTGCGCATATCAGGAATTAAAAACAAAACTGAACTCAAAGATAGAGTGGAAGATGCTCTCAAAGGGAGTGCTCTTTTTGGTGAAGTAAGTGATAGAATGAACAAAAGTGCTATGGGGCTTAGTGGTGGACAACAACAGCGTTTATGTATAGCACGCGCTGTTGCACTCAAACCTGAACTGCTTCTTTTTGATGAGCCGACATCAGCACTTGATCCAATTTCAACTGCGGCTATAGAAGAGTTGATCGTTGAACTAAAAAAAGATATAAGCATAGCGATCGTTACACATAACATGCAACAAGCAAGCCGCATAAGTGACTATACGGCATTTATGTATCTTGGTGATCTTGTAGAGTATGGTGAAACGGAACAGATATTTTTAAATCCTAGAGAGAAAAAAACAGAAGATTATATTACGGGGAGATTTGGGTGATGTTAAAAACATACAGCAATCAATTAGACGAGATAAATGAGAAGATAGTAGTTATAGCCAACAATATTTTAGAAGCAAATAATGTTATACTAAATGGCCTTGTAGAGTGTGATAAAGATCTTTTAGATTCAGCAAAAGAGAGCTTGAAAAATATGAGTTCTAAAACAACTGAAATAGATAACAACATTATTAAAATGCTTGCTCTTTATTCTCCCGAAGCTAGAGATTTACGTCTTGTTGTTTCACTTTTTAAGATCACAAATGAACTTTTACGTGCATCTTCAAACACTAGAAGTTTTATAGCAGGGCTTAGTAACTATTGTACAGAACTTGATACGGTAACTGTAAAAGATTTCGCCGTTCCAATGCAAAAATCAACAGTAGATTGTTTGATCACAGTTGTTGCAATGCTTAAAACAACTTGCTCTGATGAGACACAAGAGTTGTTTAACAAACTATTAATCGGAGAAAGCAAAACAGATGATCTGTATGAACTTTTACAAGAGAGCGTTTTTAAACAGGCTCCAAATATAGAAGATTTTGGAAAATTTACTAAAATTTTAAGTGCTCTTCGTAAAAGTGAGAAAATTGCAGACCGCTCTTTAGATGTTGGAACTTTGCTTCTTTTCGCTAGAGTCGGCGGTGAAATGGGTGTTAGAGAGTAATCTCTACCCATAAAATATCTCTCTTCTCATGAGACTCACTTTACGCTCTCTCTTATTTAAAACCTTAAACATTTCCCACTTTAATTAAACCTTCACAGCAGTTCCACTATAATTCCGAGAATTTTTAGTACATCGGGGTAAATAAGTAGTCAGCCCTGAAAAACGAAATTTAGATTCAATTTTGAGCGCGCGTGAGAGTCATTCCAGTTGAAAGTTCAGGCATAGATTTCCACTCTTTGATCAGTTGATTGGCAAGTGAGACCAATAGCCAGT